>Ga0208641_1000003_pt1 | contig 246536 bp, 288 predicted proteins | sample ETN02SmetaG_2_FD_185789 | JGI IMG/M metagenome (GOLD analysis project Ga0208641, IMG submission 185789) | Marine microbial and viral communities from oxygen minimum zone, Eastern Pacific Ocean - ETNP2014F10-02SV253 (SPAdes) (version 2) | ecosystem: Environmental > Aquatic > Marine > Oceanic ... | reverse complement strand
ATGATGTCATTTAATAGTTACATTTAAATATGGTGAATAAATTAAAAATATAAAAAAAATGAACTTACTGAATAAATTACCAAATAGTGTAAAAACAAGAATAGTGATTACGTCAGTTCCTTTTGTGTTTGAAGGGTGTGAAACTCTGATTTATAATCACCCAGCCGACCAATGGATAGTTGACAAGGTAGTTCCTGAATCTCTCCTTTCAAAATCTATAAGAGATAAACAGGCAAGAGAAAGGGGGGAAGGAAAGAAAAATAATAAAGAAGATTGTATCCAAGTTACAATACCTCAAGGGTATATAGTTCCTTTATGTAAAGATAAAAAAGTTTATTATCAGGGACGAAAAAGTTTTCTATGGGATATTAACCCTCCCAATATAGAATTGTCCTTTCCAAAAAAGCCTGGTTTGTATAAACGAAGAAATAGTTTCATGGTGAAAATAAAAGACTTAGACATGTTTAGGGAATAAAACAAGTAAAAAATTAAATAAAGATGATAAATAAAAGAGGTGCAATTGCAATAAGTCAGATTTTTATTTTGCTAATTGGGATTATTGCTATTAGCTATGCTATTGGAAGTAATTTGAAGGAAGTTAGTGGAGGAGAAGGTCCATCAATTTTAACGTATTTTTTTAATTTTGGTAATGGAAAGGGTAAGCCCGTTGAAGATGGCAATATGTTTAATAATATGGGTGCTGTAGATGGAATTACTGCTTCTGCAGCGTGGGCAATAAGTGTATATTTTGGTGTAAAATTAATAACAGGAATGTTAGGAGCAGATGAAAATCTTGCGGAGGCACTTGGGAAAAGTGCAGCAGTAGGGGTTGGAATATATCAAGGAACATCTTATTTTCAACAAGCAGCCCAATTACATGGTTCTACTAATTTAGCTTGGTTTAAAGATAGTGGAATCTTAGCTGGTAAAGATGCTGGCACATATTTAGGATTAGCTGTCGGAGTAGCAATCTTCCTAGCAACATACAAAAAAACATCTCAAGAAGAAAGAACATTTGAATGTGATGTATGGGATGCTCCAGCTGGTGGAAACGATTGTGAAAAATGTAACCAACAAGGAGACTTACCTTGTTCTGAATATCAATGTAGGTCACTTGGACAATCTTGCCAATTACTAAATAAGGGAACAGGTAAAGAACAATGTGCATGGGTAAATAAAAACGATGTAAACCCACCAATAATTACACCTTGGGAAGAAGCACTAACTCCAGATTTTAAATACACCCCAGACAATGCAATTTCACCTCCAGATAGAGGAGTAAAAATAACAAATCAAGAATCAACAACAGGTTGTGTTAAAGCATTCACTCCCTTATCCTTTGGAGTAACTTTAGATGAACCGGCAAAATGTAAACTAGATTATATTCGAAAACAAAATTTTTCAGACATGCAATTTCATTTTGGAGGAAGTGTATTATCTAAATACAATCATACTCAAATCATGTCCTTACCCGGACCAAGTGCACTAAAAGCAGAAAATATAACAATAGAAAACGATGGAGAATTTGAAATATATACAAGATGCCAGGATTCAAACGGGAACTCAAATACTGCAAACTTTTTATTTAAATTCTGTGTTGAAAAAGGACCTGATACTACCCCGCCGCTAATTGTTACAACTAATTTATTAAATAACATGCCAATTTCTTACAATCAAACAGAGATTGAAAACTTTGAAGTTTACACAAACGAACCAGCAAATTGTAAATGGAGTCACCTAGATCAATCCTATGACAATATGGAAGAAACAATGTCTTGTTCATCTTCAGTTCTGGACATGAATGCACAAATGTTATACAAATGTTCATCAACTCTTACAGGACTAAAAAACAGACAAGATAACAAATTTTACATAAGATGTAAAGATCAACCAACAAAAACAGAAGATAGAAATGAAAATAAAGAATCTTATGAATTTACATTAATTGGAACACAGCCTTTAGTAATTGATAGTGTTTTGCCAAATGAAACAATAAAAGATTCAACTGATAGTGTTAAAGTAACCTTGGAAGCAAAAACTTCTGCAGGATATGATGAAGGAAATTCAACTTGTTATTATAGTGAAACAGAAGATGATTATGTAATGTTTTTTGACACAAATTCCTACAAACATTCTCAAGAGCTATGGTTAACTGGGGGAAGTTATAATTATTTTATAAAATGTGTTGACTTGGGTGGAAATGCAGATACTAAAAAAGTTAATTTTGATGTTGAAACTGATAGAGCATCCCCAATAGTTGCAAGAGTTTATCATGAAGAAACATATTTGAAATTAGTAACAACCGAAGAGGCAAAATGTGTTTATGATACTAAAAACTGTAATTATCTATTTGATGAAGGAGTGAGCTTTAAGGTCATTGATAAAATAAATCACTTTGTCGATTGGGATACTAAAAAGAAACTCTATATAAAATGTAAGGATGAATATGATAATCAACCTTCTCCTAGTCAGTGTAGTATAGTTGCAAAAGCATTTAAAGAATAGAAAGAAATAAATTTTAGATACTTTTTTAAAAAGACTTTGTAAAAATATACTGAAACCATGCTTTAGGATAACTTTCCCTAAATTTTTTTAATAGACTCAAATTAAAATCATTAACTTTAACTTCCAATAATATCTGATTTTTATCCTCGCTTTTTCTAAAAATATCTAATTCACTAAAATTTTCTAAGATATAGTCTCCTTTTTTATATTGCACAAGTAAAAATGGTTTATAATCTAAAAAAGAATAAAAATTAATTACATTATCTTCTGCTCCAACATTAATTTTATTATATTTCCCTTTCCTTGCAACTTCCTCAAATCTTTCAATTAATATTTTACCAAAACCTCTTTTATGAAATTTTGAATCAATAGCTATTTCACTAATTAAAAGATAATCTTCTCTAGGAAAACCACAAATAACTCCTATAATTTCTTTATCTAAAAATATTCCAATAAAAAATTGTGGAAATTTATTAAATTTATTAAATAAAAATTTATTACTTCTAACTCTTCCTTTACTAAGTTCACTATCTAGAATTTTCATTGCTTTTGAGAAATCTTTTTCACTTAAATTTTTAATTTTTAATTCTGATAGAAGTTTCATTTTTTTAATATCAAAAAAATTAGATTGTGTTTATGAGGTAGTAATCCTGCATGTTTCTCTATTTCAGTTTCATCTTGCAATTCCTTTTCAACTTTCCATCCTTCATAAAAAGATAAAATTTCATCTTTAGTGGGAAAAAATTTCTCTTCTTTTTTCATTCCATCTTTATTAGACATGCAAATAAGAAAATTATATCCTCCATAAGATGTTGCTTTTTTAATTTTTTCAAACAATCTACTTATTTTTTCTTTATTGAAAAAATGTGTAATAAGTGAAGCGATTACCAAATCATTATCTTTTCCAAAATCTTCCAACGCAATATTCCCTAAAACAAATTCAAAATTCTCTGATTGATTTTCTAAAAAATTTTCTTTATCAATCCCTTTTGTTTTTATTCCTCTTTTTGCAAAAAATGAAGACATTAAACCTTTCCCACAACCAACATCTAAAACTTTTTTAATTTCTTTATCTGAAAAAAAGTTCAAAAATTCTCTTTTAGTTTCTTTTATATTTATCATTTTATAAATATTCTTTAAAACACGTAGGATCTTTTGCCATATAATTTCCTTTTATTCTTTTAAATATTTAACACATTTTTCTAGTAAAATACCAAAATCTTTTTTTTCTTCCCAAGTTTTTTTAATAAATTCTCTAAGTTCTTTATGGCATTCATATCCCTTATCTTTGGCAAACCATAAATCCTTAAATTCTAAATTTAACAAAATAGTTAAAGCTTCTTTTAAATCAGCTGTTTTTTCCTTACCTATTTTCTCTTCTATTTGTTCCCAATAAGTATTATGAAATTGTATGTGTAATAGTTCATGTCCACAAGTGTTTAGTGCATGAGGTAAAGAATAAAATACAGAAACCATAAAACTAGGTTCTTTCCAATTATAAGGAGACCTCCCCGAAGTTGTGATATAAACTTTAACTTCATCAAATGGAAAATCATTTTTTGTTACTTTCTTAATTCTATCAAAAAAATCTCCGTTAATCTTTTTCCAAGATTTTTTTAAAGATTCTAAAAATATTTCTATAATCTTTGAATTATAAAATTTCTGCATATATTCTCTTAATTCTTCCTTACAATCTTTAAATTCTTTTCCAACACAGATTTTAAGAATTTTAGCATTGATATTCTTTTTAAAATCATTCCATCTTGAATCATGATTACAAGAGTCCCAAATATTCCATAAATCTTTTTCTTCATCAAATAAAAATTCTAGTTTAATCATCTTAGAATTATTCACTAAACCCTTTTATTTCTTTTGTTGGGTTATATTTTGACCAAAAAAGAGGACAACCCCCAGTACATCTTTCTTCACAACCTTTGGAACATTTTGCAGAAGGATAGTATTTCAATCGTTCTCTAAATTTATTTCCTATATTTTCTGGATTATTATACTCTTGCAGAAATTCTTTAACATTCATTATACCTTTTTCAGAAAAAACATTAAACATTGGGAATCCTGTAAAATGTGTACAAGGGAGAATATCTCCATTATAATCAAGGACAAAATTCCTTCCCCCAAAAATATGACAAGTTCCTTTTACAGAATTAGTTTCCTTTAATTCTTCTAGAATATTATAATCTAAATTACATAATGGGACTGGAGAAATAAGTTTTAACTTTACATTCTTATTTTTTGTTTTAAAATATTTATAAGTTTGTTCAAATGCTTTTATCCCATGACTAGGGGAAATTGTGTAGCTGTTATTTTCTGAACTTCCTAAACAAACTCCACAAATATTAAATGTAATAGATTTTAGTTTATATTGAGCTAACAAATCTACGATTTTTTCAAAATCATTAATATTTTTACTACTTCCTGTTGTATTAGTGCTTGTTCTTATATTTTCTCCTAATGAATTTTCAATTCCTTCTAAGGATTCTAAAAAACTTCCAGAAGATTGTGTTATTGAATCATGAGTTCTTTCATCATATCCTTCTATAGAAACAGATAAATATTCAAGTCCTTCTTTTTTTAACTCCCTTACTAAATTTTTATCTTTTAATCTTCTACCATTTGTAACAAGACCTGTTTTAATCCCTTTATGATTTGCTTTTCCGATTAATTTAACTAAATTTGAATAAAGAGTGGGTTCTCCACCAATTAAAAGTAGTTGTTTTATCTTCAAATCATCTAATAATTCAATAGCTTTATCTTCATTATTCTCTGCAATAGATTTACATCTATTCTCTAACAGATTAGAAGAAGCATAACACCAAACACATTTATTATTACAATTATATGTTGGAGCAAACCATACGGTATTAAATTTATTGATATAATCTAACATTAGTCACAATCCATGCAATACCCTTCCCCATCTTGTTCGCACCCACAATCACAGGCAGAATATTCTAAACCTTTTGGATTGTATAACTTATTCATTTCTATCTTTTTATCACTAAGATATAGAGAGTTAGCTATATCCAATAAGTTTTTTCCCATAAAAAACCAACAATTCCGAACTATTTAAGTTTTATTGGTCTCCTTTTACATTCAATAAATAAAACTTTATAAGTTATGAGTTTCTAATTTATTTATGAAAAGAGGTCAAATGAAATTATCTTTTGGGATGATTTTTTCAATTATCTTAATTATAATTTTTATTGCTTTTGCTTTTTATGCTATCTCTAAATTTTTAGATATTGGAAATACTGCCCAAGTTGCAAGATTCACAAATAGTTTACAAACAGATATTGATAAAGTTTGGAGAGGATCTCAAGCTTCACAAGAACAAGAATATTTTTTACCATCTGGAATAGAATTTATATGTTTTATAGATTACAATTCAGATAAAAGAGGAACAAAAGATTTAATTTATAATGAATTAGAACAAACTTATTATGAATCTGAAAATCTATTCTTCTATCCTTTGGGTTCTGCACAAGGATTAAATGCAAAAGAAGTAAAACATATTGATATTGAAAAAACAACCGAAGAGGATAATCCTCTTTGTATAGAAAAAATTAAAGGAAAAGTAAAAATGAGATTAGAAAAAGACTTTGGAGAAGCTTTAGTTAGTATAGAAAAATGAAAAGAGGTTATTTACAAATATCATTTGCATGGATGTTTGCAATTATTGTTGGTATATTCATATTATTTCTTGCAATTTTTGCTACAACAAAACTAATTAAAACAGATCAAACAATCATCGATTCTAAAACAGCAAAAGAAATTGGAGTTTTATTAAATCCTCTTGAAACAGGATTTGAAACAGGAAAATCAACTTCATTAATTCTACCAAGTGAAACTAGAATATATAACAAATGTAATACAGATGGAGAATTTGGGAGACAAATAATTAAAATATCTCAAAAAAGCTTTGATAAATGGACTGAAACAGATGTAGATGTTGGATTTTCTAATAAATATATTTTCTCAGAAAACTATGTTGAAGGTAAAAAATTCTATATATTTTCAAAGCCACTTGATTTTCCATTTAAAATATCTGATTTAATTTATTTAACATCTAAAGACAAAAAGTATTGTTTCTTAGATTCTCCTGAAAATATCAAGGATGAAATAACAAGTTTAAAACAGAAAAATATTCAGGTAAATAACTGTTCAGAAGATAGTATAAAAGTTTGTTTTAATAGAAATTGTGAAATTAATGTAGATTATAATGGAAAATACGTTGAAAAAGATAAATCAAGAATGTATTTTGAAACAGATGCTTTAATGTATGCTGCAATCTTCTCAGAAAAAGATATATATGAATGTCAAATAAAAAGATTAATGAAAAGGGTTGAAAACTTGGCTTTATTATATAATGATAAAGCAGGACTTATTTCACAAAAAGAATGTAATTCTAACTTAGAATCAGAATTATCAACATTAAATAGTTTAACAAGAAATCTAGAAAATTCAAATAATCTCAACTCAATTAATTTTTTAGTTGAAGATATTAATAAAAAAAATGATTTAACTGAATGCAGATTATGGTAAAAAAAGCACAAATAAAAATACAGCAAATGGCATTTGTATTAATTGCAGTAACATTATTTTTTGTATTGGTAGGAATGTTTATACTTACTATCAAATTTTCAGGATTAAAAGAATCTGCAACAGAACTTGAAGAGAAAAATGCTATATTACTTGTAACAAAACTAGCAAATTCCCCTGAATTTTCATGTGGTGAATCATATGGTGCTAGCAGGATAAATTGTGTTGATTCTGATAAGATTATTAGTTTAAAAGAAGATATCTATAGTGGATTTTGGGGTGTAGAAGGTATAGAAATAAGAAAAATTTATCCAAAAGAAAGTACTAAAATATGTAATCTGGGAAATTATAATGATTGTAATGTAATAAAAATAGGAACAAATGAAATATCTGGGAATTACATATCAAGTTTTGTATCTTTATGCAAAAAAGAATTAAGAGAAGGGGAAAACTATGATAAATGTGAAATAGCAAAACTAATGGTAAGTTATAAAACAAAATGAAAAAAGCACAAGAAGAAATGATTGGATTTGCACTAATTATCATAGTTGTTGCAGTAATTATACTTGTTTTTATAGGATTTTCCTTAAAAAGTCCTCAAAAAGAAGCAGTTGAAAGTTATGAAATAAATAGCTTTATTCAGTCATTTTTACAACAAACTAGTGATTGTAGGGATAATTTAGAGTATCTTTCAATTCAAAAGCTAATATTTGACTGTAATGATGGTGAAATATGTTTAGATGGGAGAAATACATGTGAAGTACTTGATTCTACACTTAGAGGGATTACAGAAGAAAGTTGGAAAATAGAAGAAAGTCCAATTAAAGGGTATAATCTAGAAATAATATCAAATGGGGTGGAGACATTAGTAATTGAAAAAGGGAATATTACCTCTAATTTTAAAGGATCCTCGCAGGATTTTTCAAAAGGAGGGGGTTTAACTGAAATCTTCTTTAAGACATATTATTAGATTTTTAGATTGATTACAATTGTATCAATTACTATTTCTGGCTTATGTCTTATCCTATTCTTTGTTTTTTCTTCAATTAATTCAATAAATCCAAATCTTTCAAGAAGTTTAACATCATCATTTACTGATTTAAACCCTCTTTTTAGCTTTTTGGCTAAATCATATATTGATTTTGGATTTTCTGTTTTTATAACATTCAAAATTCTTGCTTTTTCATTACTTAAAAGCTGTCTTAATGCTAAAACTCCTTCAAAATCATAATCTTCCTTCGCTGTTTTAGATTTTTTAAAAATAGAGAATACTCCTTGAGATCCGGTTATTGTAATCTCTCTTGTTTTTGTTCTTGGTTTTGCCATTTTTTTAGTAAAAAAATATATATGGTATATTTCTTAATATATATCTATGATATATATTTTATAGTTATATGTTTGTAATTAATATATATTATAATTAATTACCCTATATTAATAAATGTTTTGTTTTGAGGGAAAATAATAATGTATTAATACGTAAGTGACAACTAAAGATTTATAAATAAAATATCTAAAAACACTGATTTTACTTATAAATTGCCAGAATTATCCCATAGCCTTTTTAAAGAAAATATATTCATCATATTACACCTTAGCGGGTGTTCTATAGGGAATTAAAACCTAAAGATTTTGACAAGATAGTCTTCCCTATGACTATGGAGTTGAAATGATGGTTGTCATAGACAACATAATAATATAGGTGAAAGGAGGTCAAAAAATAAGAAATGAAATTTAACTTTAGAAAAATTTCAGCATTAGCAACTAGTGCTTTAATGACTGTATCTAGTATCGGCTTTGCTGCTGCAGCAAATTATCCAGCACCTTTTGTTGTTGGAGGATCTGCAAATGTAGCAATTGTTTATGGTACTGGTAGTGGAGTATCGACACTCGATGTAATCCAAGCAGGAAATGTTCAAAGTAATTTGCAATCAAATATGGGTTCTGCTGGTAGTTCAACAAGTGGATCTAGCGTTAGTGGAGAAGCTGTAGAATTATTTAGTGGAGGAACAAAAATCTATGTTAATGATAGTTTGAATACTGTTAAAAATGTATTAACAAAATCAAATCTTCCAACTGTTTTAAAGGAAGAGAGTTTTTCAGGAAATGTTGATGCAACAATAACTCAAACAATTGATATTGGTTCTAATCCAAAAATTACTTTTAAAAAACAACCCACATCTTCAGATGAACCTGATTATGGCTTAACAATTAGTACAAGTACTGCAAATTATATATATAATGCAACAGCTACTTTTAGTAAAGCAATAGCATTTAATCATAGTGATTCAGAAGGTGAAAGTATACAATTATTTGGTCAAACATTTACAGTTGGTTCTGCTACAGATGCAACTAACTTAGTATTATTGCAAAGTGCTGAAAAGTTGAGTTTAGATAGTGATAGTCCTTCACAAGATGTAACTATTGGAGGAAATACTTATACTGTAGAATTAGTTTCAGCTTCAGATAGTGCAGCTACTGTTAAAGTAACAAATAGTGCAGGAGATAGTGAAAGTAAAGAAATTAATGAAGCAGCTTCAAAGAAAGTTCAAGGTATAACTATTGCAGTTACAAATGCTGATGAAACAAACTTAAAATTATCAGCATCAATTGTTGCTGGTTCTGAAAAAGTAACTTTAAGTAATGGAAATGAAGTAACTATTGGAGAAGATGATACTGTTATTGATGGTGCAACTGCATATCTTATAGGTGGAACAAGTGCTCTTACTAAATTAGTTGTAAGTGTTGTTGCTCCTGAATCTGATGAAGACGCTATAAAAGCTGGAGAAAGTTTTACTGACCCTGTTTTTAAAAGCTTTAAATTAGATTTTTCAGGATTAAACATTGCTGATGATTCATCAACAAGAGAAACAATAACTATTACAACTTCAGGTGACGACAAGATGGAAGTAAAATTCACAGAACATCGTGGAACTGAAAAGAACATTATGTTTGCGAAAAATACAACAGGTAATTTCAAACTTGTTTCAGATGATGACAACAGAAACATTACTGTTTTTGAAGAACAAGTTATAAAATACCAAGAATATGTTGTTGTTGGTAATGAAGATGAAGGTTATATACTAAAATTATCTTCAGTAAATAATGCAACAACTGGAACAAGTAATGACCGTGCTAAATTCACAGATGTTTTTTCAGGAGATGTTCTTGAAACTACATGGACTTCAGAGGGTGAAGGTACATTATCAGTAGGTGGAAAATCTTATGGTGTAACTATGACTGGAAATTCTGCTAGTGCTGCTGAGGATTATGATGTAAGACTAAATTATCCTGATAGTTCTGGTACAGGTGCAGCAGTTATATTTCCAACAATCCAAACTGAAAAAGGTGCAAGACTTGCATTTTATCAGCCAACTACAATAAATATATCTAATTGGAGTGGAGGATCAAGTCCTCTTACTACATTAAGTCTTTCTGATGGAGATGGATATACTGATTTAACTATTGCATTTGGAGAAGAGAATGGAACTTCTAGTAACTTTACACTTAGTGGTGCTGGAAGTGGTGATTTAACAAGTGGAAGTAATATGGGCAATAGCTCTATTGCTTTAACAATTGGTCAATTGACATACAATATTACAGGTACATCGACTATAAATCAAACAACACTCTATCTACAAGATGTAGGTGGAACAAACATTGATTCGCCAGCTCTAATTATCTTTGAAGAAAAAGATGATAATAATGTTTATGAAGCATTAATTGTGAAATTAGAGAATGGTGTTGATGCTGACGATGGTCTTGGTATAGATGATGTTGAAAGAACTTGGAGTACTGATGATACTGCATGGGAACATACTATGCCAGGAGACAGTAAGATAGAAAAATCAGCTGATTTATGGGGTACTATTATAACAACAGATTCTTCTGATTCTGATCAGAAAACTGCTGTAATTAGTTATCCTGATGAGCAAGTATATGCTCAGTTCTATGTGGCTGAAGAATCTGCTTCAATAACTGCTGGATCTACTACATCTGCCTCTGCAACTCAACTTGGTGAAGTTCTTGTAAAAGATAGTGAAGTTAGCTCTGTAAGCACAAAAAACTTAGTAATTATTGGTGGAAGCTGTATTAATTCAGCTGCTGCAAGTGTTCTAGGTGGAGCTAATTGTGGTGCTGCATTTACAGAATCAACTGGTGTAGGATCAGGACAATTCCTGATTAAAGGTGTTAGTGATTCAAGTATTACTAGCAAATTAGCATTAGTTGTAGCTGGTTATGAAGCAACAGACACTGTAAACGCTGCTCAGTATTTAACTACTAAAACAGTTGATACTGATAAAGAATACAAGGGAACTTCCTCAACAACTGCTGAGATGGTTGTAACAACAACTGAAACAACAGAATAAATTCCAAAAATTTTAATTTTTTTTTCTTTTTCTTTTTTTTTAACACTTAGACGAAAGTCTCTAACAATAATTTTTTATACTCAATTTAATAGATTAATCTATGAGAAAAATAATTTCCAAATATGAAGAAAACAAAAACAAGAAAATAAAACAATATGTTGTTGGAGGAATCCTTATATTTATTATGTTATTTAGCACCCTGGGATATTCATTTCTAGGAGGGACAGATAGTCATACTAACAAAATAATTTATAATGATCTTGAATTTGTAAACCAGAATAATTTTTGGTTCTTAAATAATGGAGGGGCTGAATATGTTTTCAAGTATAATCCAAGACAAATAGATTTTAGAGATATATCCGAATTAAAGGATATAAATAATTATTATGGAAAACCCTTGTACATTTCTTCCAAGAATAAAGAAGCAGAATTAGAAATTGCACGAAATCTATATTCAATTGTCCAAAGAATACAACATGCTTGTCTAAAAAATAGAGAATGCACGGAAAATCTTCCAGAAAAAACTTGTGAAGATAACTTTATAATAATTGAAGAATCTAATAATCCTTCAATAACTCAGGAAGATAATTGTGTAATCATTCAAGGTCCAAAAAAAGACTTATTAAAAACTATTGATGAATTCCTATTTAATATATTAGAAATAAAATAATAAATCTTATAAACTCCTAAATAGAGATATGAATATGGAAAAGAGAAAAGACAAGGAATATGAAATCTTTAAGATAAAAAAGAAAGGAAAAGAAAAAACAATAAAGATTCCTAGTTCTTCTGAGAAAAAACCAGTAACTAAAAAACAAATTAAAGAAGAGAATAAGATATTAAGAAATATATTAATAACTGTGGGGATATTAGGGATTATCTCTCTATTAATTTATTTATCTATAGTCTCTGCAAAATCTTTTGAATATGAGGGAATATCATTTGAAATAGAAAAATATTGTGATTCCGGACCCTGCATAACCCTCTATAAAACTTCAATACCTGTGAAATATAAAGATGGTGTAACCGGGAGAATAGTTGATGCAGACTATAATATTCGCTTAAGAAATGATCCAAGGGATTTAAAAAATGTTCCAGTAGAAGGAAAAATAGATTTTAGAAAAAACATTGTTCTTGAAATTACAACAGAAGATCTTTTTTGCGATGGGGATTGGAATCTGGCAATTGGAAACCTTCAAAAATTAAATATTTTTGGAATGACTTTACTTGTAAAAAACAATAATGAAACTTATGAGCCCGAAAATGAATTTATGTTTATAAAAATACAACCAAATGATATTACAAATATAATTGAAGTTAATAAAAATAATTATAATTTAAATGTTAATAATTGTGAAATATTAGAAGTTACAGAAAGATTAATAGTTGAAGCTTTTATTAAATTTAATGAATTAAATTAGCTTTTTTCTTTTTTAATAAAACGTAAATTACTAAAACTATTAAAGAGCATAATAAAATAATCAAGGTAATTAAACTCATATTTGTACTTATCCATGCAGAATTACTTCCAAAAAAATACCCTACATAAATTAAGATTAATGTCCAAATTCCTGCTCCAAGAGATGTAAATAAAATAAACTTATACAAATTCATCTTTGAAAAACCTGCAGGAAAAGAAATTAATTGTCTAATTACTGGAATTAATCTTCCTATAAAAGTTGTTATTTCTCCGTGTTTTTTAAAATAATTATCTGATTTTTCTAGTTTTCCCTTATTTATAAAAAGTATTTTACCATATTTTGATATTAATAAATCAATAACTGCTCTCCCAAGATATAATGCTAAAAAGAAATTAATTAGTGCACCTACTAAACTTCCAAGTAAACCAGCTAAAAAAACCATAATAAAACTCATCTCTCCACTAGCAATTAATGCTCCTGCCGGAATTAAAATAATCTCACTTGGAAAAGGGAAAAAAGAACTTTCAATTGCCATCCCAACAAATATCCCAAAATATCCCAATCCCTTTATGATTGATAATATTATTTCTATAAGTTGATAAAATAATTCTAACATTTTACTTTTTTAGATTAGAATATAAATTTTTTATATCTGAATAAACAGGAATCTCTTTTATTTTAAATAATTTCACCTCTGTAAACCAAATTCCTATAACAAAAATAATACTTCCAAAATACCACAATAATTTATGAGTTACATCAAACCAAAGATACCCTGAAACAAAAGCAGACCCCAATAAAAATATTCTTAAGATATTTATTATTAAAAGGGCTGTAAATGATAATAAGAGAATCTTCATCCTTTTTTTCATTTTTGGAGTTGATAAATTAAGAATTAATAGAAGATAATAAGCAGAACCAGCAATACATGCATCTACTAATTCTATAGAAAATCCGCCAATAGCAATTATATTCCCTGATAGAGTTGCATCAAAAAACAAATTAAATAATAAATAAACAGGATAAATAGTAATTGGGGTGAAAATAAAATAAAAGATCCATAGATTAGGAACGGATACTAAAATTAAAATGAGATATCTGATGAATAAACTAGAAACATCCTTATTTTCCATGGAAATTAAAGAGGAAATCTATTTAAATAATTTAATATTTATAAATTTATGAAAAAAAAACAAGTAGTTTTTATTGGGATAATAATTTTCTTCTTAACACTTTTTAGTCTTTATTTTGATTCTGAAATTGTTAAAGGAGTTTCCTCTATTAGAACTGCTTTCTTAGATGATTTTTTCATAGGAATTACATATTTGAGTTCTAAACTAGTAATTTTCCTCTTTTTAACAATGCTATTTGTATTAAGATACAATAAAAGGAAGTGGATTCTCCCAATCTGGTTTACTCTTTTTCTATCGGCAGTTATTAGTTTTTTATTGAAGTTTTCTATACAAAGACCAAGACCTTTTCAATTAGGAATTATATCTCTATTACCTTCACTAGAAAAAGCAAGTCACTTAATATGGAATTTTTCTTTTCCATCATCTCATGCAATGATTATTTTCTGCACAATCCCATTTATTTCAAGAAAATTTCCAAGATTTAAATATATCTGGATTATTTCTGCATTGTTAGTTGCATTTTCAAGAGTCTATTTTGGATTACATTTTTTAAGTGATGTAATCGTTGGAGGATTAATTGGTTATCTAATAGGAATAATTGTAATAAAACAAGAAAAAGAAAATAAGTTTTGGGAAAAGATTTATAATAAAATCTCTAGAAGATAATTATAAGTTAATCAATTGTGGAATAAATCGTCCAAAGAAAAAATTCATTGATTCTCTAATTACAAAATAAGTTATCATCTTAATCTAATCTTATTTATCTCGCATTTTTATAACCATAGAAATAATAGCTACTATTAAAATTACATTAATTATTCCAATTCCCCATAAATACCTATTATCCCCCATAGATTCTGAAAAATTAAATCCCGATTTTTCAATTAAAACTGAAACAGGTTGTTTTGATACTATTTCATTTCCTGAAAGGACTTCAACATTAAATAATTGATTTCCTAAAGCATCTTTATTCACATTGAATGTGAATGAAACATCTTTTGATTCTCCTGCACCTAAAACAATTATATTTAGATCTTGTGTAACAGAAGATGCCCAATTAGTATATCCTGTTGCTTTTACTGTATAAGTTGTTAATTCATCTCCAGTATTTCTGATAACTGATTTTACTATTAATTCTTCTCCTGCTTTTGCATCTGATTCAAGACTTGCAGAAACTAAAACTTCTGGTGAACTTGTTGGAGTTGGAGTCTCTCCACAACTTCCTTCTACTTTAAATGGAACATTAAATTCCGAATCATCATCATTACTATTTTCATAAACTTCATCATCTTCGTTATAAACCCAAAACTTAATAGTATGGAATTTTTCTTGAGCATCTGTTGGAATCTCTACACTTGTAGAAAGTTTCTCATTTTCTAAAGAATCAATATCTCCAAGCATGACATCTTGATCTATTCCTAACTCCTTATTATAAATAGTAACATAAACATCTTCTTGATCATCTTCTCCGATATTCCAAACATCTGCTGTAATCTGCATTTCACTTCCGCATGAAGCTACATCGGGTATACTAATATCATCAAGAATAACAAAATCATTTTCAAGTGTTATTGTAATATCCTCTGAATTACTAATACATTCCATACTCTCTCCAAGATCATCGCTATAAGCCTTAACATATAAAACATAATCATCCCCCATATCTGTATTTAGATCATCAGGATCTACTTGAAAATCAACTTTTATTGTTTCTTTTTTTCCATCCTTAAGATTAAAGTTACTTTCTTCATTATCAATTACCCATTTATCTTCTTTTGTACTATAAACTCCCCATTCAACAACAACATCATCTATATCTTCATCACCATCATTATCAACTCTAATATCAACTTCAATTTTATCGAGAGGATACCACTCATCATCACTATCTCCGAATCCCTTTGTATTATCAGGATTTACTTTACCAAAAGTCAAATTTCCTCCTTGATTCCCTGATGAACAATAATTCTGATTATCAAATGTAAGTGTAATACTTGTTGTATTAGTATCAGTAGAGTTTGAAGCATTAGCTGCAGTGATTGTAATTGCTTTAGTATTCTTCTCAAGATTAAAATCACTCGAGATAGCAGTTGTATTTACCTTAAATGTTGCTGTCTTAGTACCAGTAATTGAAGTTGTATTTAATAATGAGAGAGTTATTGTATTCCCATCCTCATCAGTAATTGTTGCAGTTGAAGGATAACTAAAATTAGAACTTATAGTTGAATTTACTATAAAAGTAGTAGAATTTGAAGATTTAGTAAGAGTTGATGGGGAAGTTGGAGTAGAAATTGTGAGTGCTGCAAAAGCAAAACCAATGCATAATATTAGTATTAAGATACTTGCATTAAATAAATTAGATATTTTACCTTTCATCTGTAGTCATTTAGGAATTACTCTTGTTTATAAGGTTTTCTATTTTAAAAGCTATAGTTTAATTTTGAGATTGTCAAAAGATTTATATAATATTTTAGTCTAATTATAAATATAAAAGATGGTTATAAAATCACAAGAAAATTCCCTAAGTGCATGGGCTTTTTTAATAGGAGTTATACTTGCAGTAATAGGAGGTGTTTTAACAGGAGATTATACTAATCCTATTATCTTAACTGTTATTATTGTTTTAGGATTAATTGTAGGATATTTTGTTGCAGAAAAAGATGTTCAAACTTTCCTTTTCGCATCAGTATCTTCAGTAATTGCAAGTTTTGCAGGAATTCAAGGACTTGCAACTAATGTTGCACTTACAGGAATTACAGTAAGTGGAGTAGAATTAGGAAAGATGATTATATCTATTTTAATTGCCTTATTATTTTTATTTGTACCTGCAACAATCTTTGTAGCTATAAAAACAGTATTTTCTATTGCTAAAGTTTAAGTTTATTTAAATTAATCATAGAACTATTCATATCTAATCTAGGGCATGCAGTATTTACCCATGAATCTATTTGAAAGTTCTCAAATTCTCTTGTATCAATATTATTACTAATAAATAAATAAGATTCCTTATCTTTCAACTTCTTTTTAAAATCTAATGCTTTCTTTATATTTTCTTGACCTTGTTTTGTTGAGATTATTATCCCTATTTTTTCTGCATTAAGAAACTTAATATAAGATGCTTTTTGTCTTTTTTTCAAGATTTCTATCTCCTTAGACAATACTCTCTCTAATTTATTATCTTCCAGTATATAAATAGGGAGTTTTGTCTCATAAGCTAAAGAAATTCCATGAAATCTTCCATCAGTTATTAATAGTATTGCTCTTGTATCTCTAGAAAATTTTGGAATAGTGCACCCTAAGATCTGACTAAATTTTTTTATTTTATGTCCTCTTGAAAGAATATCTTTTATTTTATAAGCAATATCCTTATATTGAATAGAATAAGTAATAGCTATATTCTTGGGAAGTTTTTTTGAAATTTCTTCTATCTTTGATTTATCTACCTCTATTTTTACTTTTGTATCAATAAATAATGTTTTCATGATATATAAAACAAAGGAGAGGTTTATAAATATTCGATAATGGCTATTTTTATAGAATACAAAGAAACTAATAATAATTAATTTTTTACACAAACCTATCTTTATCTTCTTTCTTTGGTTTTTCAGCTTGCTTATGAATCTTTGCAAAAGAAGGTGTTACAACAACTATATCTTCTAAAAATCCTGCAATACTTCCCTCAATTGCATCGGTTGTCTTTTTAATTTTAGAGATTGCCCTTTTTAATTCAATAGAATCTCTTTTTCTTAATATCTTAATATCAATAACTGCGATAGTATATCCCTCTCTTAGAGCATTAAGAATATCATTTACATCTTCATATTGCTTTAATACAAAAAGCTTTACAATAACCTTCTTATCTTTTTTCTCTTGACCCAGATCAATTTCCAGATAATCATTATCGTCAGACTCTCCATCTATTGAATCTGAGAAAATCTTCCTTATTTTTCTTAATACCATATTAAATTTACAATCAAGATATTTATAAATATTTCTGTGATTTGTTAGGTGTTTATTTCTTAGTCTGATTCATAAACTCTTCTCTTAAAGTTTCTAACTGTTTTGTTAAATTGCCTTCTTGTTTTTCAATTGTTTTTAATCTTAAATCTAATATCTTCTCTTTTTCTGCAAGTTCTTTTTTTACATTAGATTTATCTGTTTTAATCATTAATTGTCCAACAATTTTGAAAATTTCTTCTCCTGATTTCCCTATCTCTTTTAATGCTGCAGAATTCTCAGATGATTCCATTTGAAAAGCCTGTTTTTGTAAAAGCAAATTCTGAAGATTCTGCTCTAACATCTGCATTTCTTGTATTTTTTTATCTTGATTTTCCATTTTATTTAGCTTTTACTTTTTTTATCTTAGTTCTAGCTTTAAAAAATATCTTTCCTCCGCAATGAGGACAGACAAATCTCTTATCAAGAGCACTAACATTAATCTTCTTCTCGCACTTAAAACATTTGTATGATTGCATTTTATTATAAATGATATGTATTTGACGCAAATTTTTTATTGCATCTTGAGCATTTCCAAATCCCTTTGGAGAGTCTTTTTACTCCTAATTTTTCGCAAAAAGGACATTTTTGCTTTACTCTCTGTTTTGTTTCAACATTCACTAATCTTGCCCTTACTGTTTTCCCATATCTTGGTCCAAATCTTCCTGCCGATTTAGATTTCTTTGATTTTGATGTCATTTTTGTAAGCCAATATAGATTATAAATTTATTGTAAAAGTCATTTTTAAACGTTCTGTTTATAAAATGGGGCTACCAGGATTTGAACCTGGGTCGCGAAGTCCCAAACCTCGAAGCTTACCATACTGGCCCATAGCCCCTTATTTAAAAAGAATTATATTTAATTTATAAAACTATTTCTTCTTTATTTCTTTCTTTGAATCTTCTTTTTTTGCCTCTTCTTCCTTTTCTTCCCCTGGTTTTTCTCCTTCAGTTGTTTCTTCTTTCTTCTCAGCTTCAGCTTCTTTTTCAGCTTGTTCTTGTTTTGCTATTTTTTCTTGTTCAGCTTTTAATTCTTCGAAATATTTATCCAATTCTGCTTTTTTCTCACTTGGTGTTTCTATTTTCTCTTCCTTTATCTCTTTATCATATTTTCCTTCATCTATATCTTTTTCAATTTCATATGCTCGTTTATTCTCAATTAAAACTCCTAAACTAACACAAGTTCCTACAATTGTTTTAACAGCTGATTTTAAGTCTTTACAAAGCATATTTGGAAGTTTTGTTTTTGCAATAGAAATTATTTGCTCTATCGAGGCATTTGCTACTTTTGTTTTGTCTTGTAACCCAGAACCTTTCTCAATTCCTAATTCTCTTTTTATTAATTCTGAGACTGGTGGAGAAAATACCATGACTTCAAATTCTTTTGTTCCTGCATCTACATCTAATTCGACAGGGACTTTTAATCCACTAAAATTTTTTGTTGATTCATTTACTTTTTGTATAATTTGATTAACATTTATTCCTAGTGGCCCAATTTTCTGGCTTAAAGCTGGTCCTGGTTTCATGCTCCCGCCTTCTACTAATAATTTAATCTTCATCTTCCTCGTCTCTTCTGATAACTTTAACATTATCTAATTTAATTGTAACGGGTAATGGAACAACTGCTCCAAGTAAACTTATTACTAATTCTTCTTTTTGTTTATCTACTCTTAAAACTCTTGCTTTTTCTTTTTTAAATGGTTCTGAGATCATCTCAACAATATCTCCTTCCTTTATTGAAATAGTAGAAACCGATGGTTCAACCATATTCTTTATTTCATCATAACTAATTGTTTTACCAATAATTCCTTTTACATAAGGAAGATTAAATACTGCTTCTTCTGCTGATTCCCTATCTTCTGCTTCTAATAAGATATATCCCCTCATCCCATGAGGTCTCGATACTGAGAATACATTAAGTTCCTTTTTTTCTGCTCTTTCAGAGATCATATCTACTGCTTTTTCTTCTTTATTTGTTATAACTTTTATTATAAAAATCATATTTTGTTCCAACTATCCCTTAAAATTTAAATTATTAAAGAATAATATTATTAATTAATTTTTTGGGTTTATAAGACTTTTTGTTTTAATTTTGATATATTATTAATCTCAGTCATGAAAAACTCTACGCTCATTATACCTTAAAAATTTCTTGGAAAGCATTCTATTAAACTTTAATGCTTCATCTAAGTTATAAATTTTGTTTAATGATTTACCTGCTTGAACTTGTGCTAATGTGCCTAAAGTGTTAGTTATTCCTAATAGAATTTCCTCATAAGAAATTTTCTTATGACTTAAATTATAAGGAAATTCATTATCATCTTCTAAAACATCCATTAATACAACAAAATCGTCAAGATTCTTCTCTTTAAGATTTTTAGTTCTTTTGGAATCATAACAACACAATATTGCATTTGTCGCAGAACTAAAATAATCAATTCCATCAAGAATTGTTTCTTTTTTCTTTGAGTTTGTTAAACTTCTTGAATTAGTAAGAACAAGACATATATCAATACACAAGAATCCTGTTGCAAAATATTTTCCTCCCTCCATTTCCATAGAATAATAAATATATTAAAATTTATAAATTTTCCTAAATAAAAGATTTCATAAAAGTTGAAATTAAAAACCCTAAAAGACCCAGTATTGCAATTCCTATTGCAGAGACTTTTGTAATTGTCTCAAATTCTTTTCTTGTTGGTTTTTTCAAAATAAGCCATACTCTCCTACATTTAAGAAAGAACGATTTTGTTTGATTTAAAAATTCCATATTTTTATTAGAAAGAGAGAGTTTTTAAAATTGTTGGAAAAATCACTTAACTTAACCAAGTAAAGAAATATCTTCTTTTATTAAATCTCCTTATTTAATTAATTGTCTTCATACTTCCTTTATTATATGTTTCTCTCTCATTTTATTCAAAAAATTCAATCCCTAATTCATCCTCAATTTCTTTATGTTTTATACTCTCAATTGATTCACCATGCCCCAGAATCTGAGAACTTTTTACTCCTGTTACAATTAATAGAACTCTAATAGATTTCTCCATATCTGGTGAAATTTGAGCTCCCCAAATTAATTTTGCATCAGGACTTAATCTACTGCCCAATGTCTCTATTATTAATTTACATTCATCTAAACTCATATCATTACCGCCAACAATATTAACAAGAGCTCCTGTTGCATTTGAAATATCAACATCTAAAAGAGGGTTTTGGATTGCTTTTTCCACAGCTTCTATTGCTCTTTGTTCTGTATCTGATTCGCCCATTCCTATTAATGAAACTCCTCCATCAACCATAACTGTTCTTATATCTGCAAAATCAAGATTTACCAAACCCGATGTAGTTACAAGTTCTGTTGTTCCTTTAACAGCATTTGTTAATATCTCATCAGCTATCTTGAATGCTGTATGTAATGGTAATTCTGGTGCAAGTTCAAGAAGTTTATCATTTGGGATAACAATTAATGTATCAACGCTTGCTTCCATTCTTTCTAGACCATCCATTGCATTTTCTATTCTCTTTCTTCCCTCAATTGTAAATGGAAGTGTTACAACTCCAATTGTTAAAGCATTCTGTTTTTTTGCTAAACTTGCAACAACTGGCGCAGCTCCTGTTCCTGTTCCTCCACCTAAACCACAAGTAATAAAAATCATGTCACTTCCTGAAAGTTTCTTTTTAATTTCTGATTCAGATTCCTTTGCTGCTTCTTGACCAACTTTAGGATTACTTCCTGCCCCTAATCCTTGAGTTAATTCCTTACCAATTAGAATTTTCTGATCTGCATTAGTATATAATAAGTCTTGAGCATCAGTATTTATTGCAATAAGTTCTCCTCCTTTAATCCCTATCTCCTTCATTCTTGATAAAGAATTATTTCCACCACCACCAATACCAATAACCTTAATCTTAGCTGATTGCTTCTTTAAAAGTTCTTCTAATTCCTTATCAATCTCTTTAATTTCAGGAGATAATCCTGAAGTTATGTGGTCTATTGATTTTGGGTCATGAGAATCTTTTGTTACTTCATAAAACTCATCCATATTCAAAAGAATCAACTAGTGTTTATAAGAATTATTGTGATAATATTATTAATTCTCTCTTTTATTCTCTTCTTTCTTAGTAATCTCCTTAACATCTAACTCTAACCCTAGTGTACTCTTGAATTTGTCTTTAAATAATTCAATAAATTTAGTCATTCCCTTTTCTGCTTCAATTATTAATTTTTTTTCTTTTATCTCAAATTTTAATTCTCTTTTAAATAAGAAATCAATTAAAGATTTTACTTTTTCCTTTATATCTTCTATCTTCCTTAAAACTTTTACCTTATATATTACTACCTTTCCAGCAATAGGATTATTAAAATCAACTATTATTCTCCCTCCGGAGACAGTTAATATTTTTGCAATTCTCCCATCAAAATTAAACATTGCTCCTGCAACAGGATTTATCTTTTGTTCTCTAAATACCTTCATTGGCATTAATTTAACCAATTTAGAATCACGATTTCCAAAAGCATCAACTGGAGATAATTCGATTTCATATTTTTTACCTACTTCTTTTCCAATCAAAAAATTATCTACTCCCTTAATAAACATTTCTTCACCTAAACCAAAGATAAATGATTTTGGACTAATTTCCTTATTTACCTTTTCCAAATCTTCTTTTATATTTGAATCGAAAATTTCTCCGCCTTTAACTCTTCCCGTAAATTCTATTTCAATGAAATCTTTTTTTTGTAGTTTCATCTTCTTAAACTTTTCAATCAAAAACGTTTATAAATCTATTTTTTTTCTTCTTATAATGGTTTTAAAGATAATTAATGCTACAGAGGTAAAAGTTGGGACAAATATTATTGTTGATGGAGTTCCTTGTGCTGTTAAGAATATTGATATTAGTAAAACAGGGAAACATGGACATTCGAAATGTAGAATAGAAGCTGTTGGAATTATTAATGGACAAAAAAAAGTTTTTGTTGTCCCGGGACATGAAAGAATAGAAGTTCCAATGGTTGAAAAAAGAAAAGGACAAGTTTTATCAATTGGAGATAAGATTAGTATTATGGATTCAGAAAGTTTTGAAACTTTAGAGGTTCCTTGTTCAGATGAAATAAAATCAGAATTAGAAGAAAATTCTAATGTAGAATATTGGAATGTCGAAGGAGAAAATATGACTAAGAGGAAATTATAATATGGCAAAAATACCCGAAGCACAAAATAGACTTTTTAAGAATGTATTTGTTTGTAAGAAGTGTCAAAGCAAGATGAAAGCAAAACCTATTCAAATCCTTGAAGGCAAGGTTAAATGTAGAAATTGTGGAAAAAAAGCATTTAGACCTGTAAAGAAAAAATGAGTTTTATAATCTATGACATTACTTTCTTAATCTTATTTATAATTTTTGTTAGTATTTTCCTTTACAATAATAAAAAAAATATAAAAAAGGAAGGGCCTTTTTTTTTATATAAAACAAGTTGGGGAATAAAATTAATTAATTATATTGGAGGAAAATATAAAAAAACACTTAAATTTCTGAGTTATGTTTCTATTAGTCTTGGATATTTTTTAATGGCTACAATGATGTTCTTAATAATCCAAACTATTTATCTTTATTTAACAACTAATATTGCAACAGTAGTAAAAGCTCCACCATTAATGCCTCTGATTCCTTATTTTCCTAGATTATTTGGTGTTGAAAGTTTATTTCCTCCTTTCTTTTTTGCATATTTTATAATATCTATTTTAATTATTGCAACAGTTCATGAATTTGCTCATGGAATTTTTGCTAGGAGTTACAATATTAAAATAAAGAGTACTGGATTTGCATTTCTAAAATATTTTCCTGCACTCTTTGGGGCATTTGTTGAACAAGATGAAAAACAAATGAACAAGGCAAATAGATTTGAACAGAAAAGTATTCTTTCTGCAGGAGTTTTTGCAAATACTATAACAGCTATTTTATTTTATATAATTTTCTTTTGGTTTTTTACTCTTGCATTTACTCCTTCAGGGATAATTTTCAATGATTATCAATATTCGATTGTAGAAATTTCAAGTATTTCTATGATAAATGGAATTCAATTAAATAATTTTTCTCAAGAAAATATTGCAAATTTAATAAATAAAACAGGATTTAATGAAATTAAAGTAGATGAAAAAAACTATGTTGGAATAAAGGGTTTTCCAGTAAATAACAATGAACATATTGCATTATATGATGATTCTCCTGCAATAAATGCCAAATTAAATGGAGCAATAATTGCAATAAATAATGAAAAAATTAATAGTTTAGATGATTTTAAAGATGAATTATTGAGATATTCTCCTGGAGAAAAGATAACAATAAAAACAAAAACCGATATAGAAGAAAATTATGAAATTGTTCTTGGAGAAAATCCCCAAGAAAAAGATTTATCCTTTCTTGGAATTGCATTTATTGATAGAAAAAGAACTGGAATAACTGGAAAATTATTTAATGCATTTTCTTCTTTTAAAAAACCCAATATTTATTATGAACCCAAATCAGATTCAAGCATATTTATTAAAGATTTATTGTGGTGGATAATAGTTATTAATATTCTTGTAGCATTATTTAATATGCTTCCATTAGGGTTTCTGGATGGGGGGAGATTTTTCTATTTAACTATTTTGGGAATAACTAAAAGCGAAAAGATAGCAAAAAAATCTTTTGCAGTTTTAACGTATTTTATTTTGTTTTTGTTTATTTTATTGATGATTAAGTGGGCTTTTAGTTTTTGGTAAAGTTTAAATTCCTTATATTAATTCTATTTCTATGAAACTCAATAATAGAATAGTTAAACAATTACGAAAAGAAGGATATAGAATAGTTGGAAATCATAGTGCTGTAAAAATATGTAGATGGACAAAAAAATCATTGAGAAATGAAGGAGAATGTTATAAATCAAAATTTTATGGAATCAATACAAATAGTTGTTGTCAGATTAGTTGTAGTCTACTAAATTGTCAAAATAAATGTATTCATTGTTGGAGAGATCTAAAATATTCCTGTCCTGATGAGATTAAAAATCCTGATTCTGCAAATTCAATAATTGAAGGATGTATTAAAGAACAAAGAAAATTACTAGAAGGTTTTAAAATACTCCCAGAAACAAAATATAAAACAGTAAGTAAGGTTAATATGAAAAAATGGGAAGAAGCACAATTACCAACCCAATTTGCAATAAGCTTAACAGGAGAAGGAACATTATATCCAAAAATTGGAGAATTAATCCTAGAATTAAGGAAAAGAGGTAAAACAAGTTTTCTTGTAACTAATGGACTTTACCCTGAAAAAATTAAAGAGTTAAAAAATAAAAAACAATTACCCACTCAACTTTATGTCTCGGTTAATAGTCCTAATGAAGAAATTTATAATAAATTTCATAGAAGTTCAAAAAAAAATGCCTGGAAAAAATTAAATGAAACCTTGGAGCTAATAGCTAAACTTAAGAGTAAAACAAGAACTGTCGTAAGGCTAAATCTTGTTAGAAATCTTAATATGGATAACAAATATATTAAAGAATATGCTAAACTAATAAAAAAAGCTTCTCCTCTATTTTTAGAAATTAAGGGATACATGGCAGTAGGTCATGCAAGAGAAAGACTAGGGTATGAAAGAATGCCAACAGATAAAGAGATGGAAGATTTTGCAGAAGAAATATCAAAAAAAACAGGTCTTAAAATTCTAGATAAACATGAATTTTCAAGAGTATTGGTCTTGGGAAAGAACAAAAAAGACTTGAAAATTAAGAAAAATGGAATATAATTAAGATATTCTCTACAAATCAATAATCCCTTCTTTTGTTAATGCTGCAAATCTTACCCCAACTGGCAAATTAATCAATGCAGAAATCAATGCCATATGTTCCTTACCATCACCCGAAGCTAAACTTAATGCAACTTCTGTCCCTTTAATTTTTCCCTTTAGCTTTTTTACAAATTCATCTCTTAAATCTTTTAGTTTCTTATCTAGATTAACTTTAATAAATTCTGTTTTTCTATCAGCTCTAAACTCTTTTGCAAAATCATCTCCTAAAAGAATTATATTATCCCATTCCCCATATTTTACTAATCCTGCAACTTGTGCCCATGTTCCTTTTCCAGTTGACAATAATGCAATTAATTCCATTTCTTAAAAAAAGAAGATTAGTTTTTAAAAATTGTTGTAGTAAGAAACTTTTATAAACCTTAAGTCTCTAAAATTTTCACCGTAGAACTACATCATTAAGAAATATTTTCTATATTCTTGATGCATAATGTAGGAGGTAAAAATGAATTTAAAAGAAGACCTAAAAAAAGCTTTAATTGAATTAAGAAAAGAAAAAGAAAGAAAATTTAATCAAACTCTAGATTTAATTGTAAATCTTCAGAAATTTGATTTAAAAAAAAATAATATAAATTTGTTTATAACTGTCCCTCACAAAATTAAAGATAAGAAAATTTGTGCATTTTTAGAAACAAAGAATAATAATATTGAGACAATAACAGGTAATGAATTTAAGAAATATAGTGAAAAAAAAGCGTTAAAAAATTTAGTTAAAAAATTTGATTTCTTTATTGCCCAAGCAAGTTTGATGCCAAAAGTAGCAACATCCTTTGGGAGAGTGCTCGGGCCTGCAGGAAAAATGCCTTCTCCTCAATTAGGGATTATTATGAATGTTAGTGATAAAACAATAAATGATCTAAAAGAAAAAATAAATAATACTCTTAAAATAAGGGTAAAAGAGGCTAGTATAAAATTACCAATTGGAAAACAAAATATGAAAGATGAAGAGTTAATTGAAAATATTCTTATTGTCTACAATACTATCTTAAAAGCACTATTAAAAGAAAAAGAAAACGTAAAAAATATAGAATTAAAATTCACTATGACTAAACCTCAAAAGATAAAGATAAGATGAAAACAAAAACAGTAGAACATATTCCTGAAAAAAAAACAAAATTAGTTAAAGAATTAATTGATTTAATTAAGAATAAAAAAACAATATTGATTGCATCTATAAAAAATCTTCCTGCTTCTCAATTCCAAGAAATTGGAAAGAAATTAAGGGATAAGGCAATAATTAAATTTCCTAAAAAGAACTTAATATTTAGGTCAATTGATAATTCGGGTAATGAAGCAGTAAAAGAACTTAAAGAACAAATTAAAGATAGTATGGCAATTTTATTTTCAGACTTAGATAGTTTTGATTTAGCTTTAGAACTCGTAAAGAACAAGAATCCTGCAAAAGCAAAAGTGGGGCAAGTTGCACCATTAGATATTGAAGTAGAAGCAGGAATGACTGATTTAATCCCTGGACCGGCAATAAGTGAATTAGGGGCAGTTGGAGTTAAAACAAAAGTAACAAATAGTAAATTAGAAATTATCAGTAATAAGATAATTGTGAAGGAAGGAGAAAAAATATCACAAGGTGTTGCAGATGTTATGGCTAAACTAGATATTAAACCATTTTCTATAGGGTTTATCCCTTTATCTGCATTTGATACTAAAGAAGGAAAATTATACCTAGATATTCAAATAAATAGGGAAGGAACACTAGAAGAATTGAAATCTGCTTATGGAAAATCCTTGCCTTTTGCTGTGGGAATTGGATATATTTGTGAAGATACTATTAAATTATTAATTGGAAAAGCAGGAATGCATGAAAAAGCTTTGGAAAAAATTTTAGATAAAAAAGAAGAAAAAACTGAAGAGAAAAAAGAGGATATAAAATCAGAAGAGAATACTCAGGAAAATAAAACTGGGGAGGAAACTAAATAAAATGGAACTAATATACAGTGCTTTATTACTTCATAAACTTGGAAAAGAAGTTAATGAAGAAAATGTGAAAAGTATTGTTGTAGCTGCAGGTAGCAAAGTTGATGAATCGAAAATCAAATCTCTTGTTGCCAGTTTAAAAGGTGTTGATATAGCAAAAGAATTAGAAAATGCTAGTTTAGTTGCTGCTATGCCTACAAGCGGAAATGATTCTGGAAAGGCTCCAGAAAAGAAAGAAGAAAAACCTAAAGAAGAGAAAAAAGAAGCTACAGCAGAAGGGCTTAGTGCACTTTTTGGATAATTATTTTTGTAAAGTGTGCTAGTCCTAAATCTTTTCTAGATGGAACTTTCGATAATTTTATAACCCCCCTATTTCTTCAAACTTAACAAAGATGTGGAACTTATATCAAAATGGTAAATTTCTAGAACCTTTAACTTTTTCTAATGGAAAAACTCAAGAAGATATTGTAAAAGAAGTTTTAGATGCAATAAAAGGGGGGAATAAAGTTATTTTTATTCATGGAGTATGTGGGACTGGAAAATCAACAATTGCACTAAATATAGCAAGGAAATTGGGAAAAGCATCAATTATTGTCCCTGGAAAAAATCTCCAAGCACAATACAAAAAAGATTATGAAGAAGATAAATATCTATTAAAGGATAATAAGGAAAAATTAAAGATAAGTGTTATTACTGGGCGAAATAATCATAAATGTAACTTTTTAGAAGATAATAAAAATGCTATTCCGAAAATAAAAAAAGAAGTAAACTCAAAATTAAACGACATTTTTGAAAATAAAAGAGAAGAAATTAAGAAACTAATTAGGGATGATTTATCTGCAGATAATTATAATATCCCATGTAAAATAGAGATAAAAGAGAAAAATATAAGGAAAATTAAGGAATATCTAAGGCAAAATAAGAATATTAAGATAAATAATTTTAATACAATAAATGACGTTAAAAGAATGTCTATTGCTCCAGTATGTCCTTATTGGTGTCCAGTCATTCCTGAAGAATATGAGATAAAAAGTTTTGAAAACTCAAAAAAGAGAAAATATACTGGACTAGATAATACCAAATTTATTTTTTATGAAAGAAGATTAGGATGTAAATTCTATGAACAATTTAATTCATTTATTGATTCAGATGTAATCGTTTTTAATGCTTTAAAATATAAATTAGAATCTGCAATGAACAGAAAACCCCTAACAGAAGTGGAGATAATAGACGAATGTGATGAATTTTTAGATAGTTTTTCTAATCAAAAAAAGATAAATATTGACAGACTCCAAAATTCCTTAATTCAATTAACTGGATTAAATGAAAAAATAACTAGTAGATTACATGAGATTATTAAGGAAATAAAAAGAGATAAAGAAATACAGGAAGCAATTTACTCTAATAACATCATTCTTTTAAAAGAAACAAAAATTTATGATTTAATGAAAGTATTTCTAGATTCTTTAGAATTTTTTAAGGAGATAGATGAAGAAAGTTATCTATATGAAATAAAAGAGAGTACGAGAATGTTTGAAGATTTTTTAGATGAAACTTATTTAACTTTTAATAAAAGAGATTCTCAAATTATAGTCAGTCTTGTTACAACAAATCTTGCAAAGAAGTTTAAAGAGATTATTGATAAAAATAAGATAATTGTTTTAATGTCAGGAACCCTTCATTCTCCAACTGTCTTAAAAGATATTTTTGGATTAGATGAATTTAAGATAATAAATGCTGAAACACAACAACAAGGAGAGATAGAGATTAAGAAAACCGGAATGGAAATGGATTGCAAATACGAGAATATCTCAAACGGGAAAATTACTAGGAAAAATTATCTAAGAACTTTAAGTAAATGTGTTGAAATAGCAGAAAAACCAGTATTAGTTCATGTAAATAGTTTTAATGATTTACCAACTTGTGAGGAGCTTAAAGAATTTGATATTGATGACTTAATTAGTAGGGAAAAGATAATTGAACTTCAGGAAAATGATAAAACAGGAGAATTAATTGAAAAATTCAAAAAAGGGAAAACAAGTGTACTTTTCTCAACCAGGTGTGCAAGAGGTATTGATTTTCCTGGAGAAGAATGCAATAGTATTATCTTTACAAAATATCCAAATCCTAATGTACAGGATTCTTTTTGGAAAATATTAAAAAAAACAAAACCAGAGAATTACTGGAGTTTTTATAAGGATAAAGCAAGAAGAGAATTATTACAAAAAATTTATAGGGGATTGAGATTTAAAGAAGACCATATTTATCTTTTAAGTCCGGATATTAGAGTTTTAGATGCTTTTGGAAAAAGATAATACGCCCCCACCCCGAATCGAACGGGGATGCCCCGAAGGACCCGGATCTCAAGTCCGGTGCAATACCATTATGCGATGGAGGCTTAGTTTCTAAAATAATTAATAGATTTTAAAACTTACTATAATCCAAGAATTCTTTTCCAAAGAGGCTTTTTTATTGATATGGGATTATCATTCTCATCAATAATTTGATATTTTATTACTGGTTTTTCCTTAAGTACAGGGACTTTTTCTGCAAGTTCCTTATTTGCCTGCTCTAATGATCTTAAAACATCTGTTCTTGAATATCCTTGATCAATTAATGCCCATTTAAGAGATTCTTCAGTATAATTTTTTTTTAGATTTTTCTTCAAATATTCTACAAGTTTTTTTCTATAATTGCTTTCCCTCATAAAATAATTATATAATGGGGGTTTAAAAAATTAGTTGTGTTATTTTATCTTTATTGGTTTTTCTTTATTATAAAACTTAATAGCTTCCTTTAATCTAAATTTTGATTCTGAATAGATTGTTAATATTTTTTCTCTCTTTTTAATCTTATCCCCCACATGAAAATAAAGATAAATTCCCGAAGATTTATCTAATGGAGAACCGGCCATTCTTACTAAAGAATTTATTTTTTTATTATCTATTTCAATGATTTTCCCTGATTTTTTAGATAAAATATCATATTTCAATCTTGCAAGTTTAATTTTCTTAAAAGATCCGTTTTGTGCTTTAATTATTTGCCTAAATTTGTCATATGCTTTTCCAGAATAAAGAATTTTCTCTGCCAAATCCAATCCATTTTCTGCTTTTTTGGTTAATTCAAAAAGTTTTCCTGCTATAAATAAAGATTTCTTTTCTAAATCTCTTGGTCCTTGTTTTTCAGGATCTAAAATATTAATTACATCGGTTAATTCTAATGAAGGTCCAATTCCATTACCTATTGGTTCTTTTCCATCAGTTAAAATAACTCTTAATTTTCTCTTAAAATACCTCCCAAGATATTCAAATTTTTTCTTTAATTTTAATGCTTTTAATTTGGTTACTTTTGCACTTTTTCCATAAGGAATATCAATTAATATATATTTACTTCCAACAGCAAGTTTTTTTGACATTATTGAAGCTAATAATTGGGCTTCAGGGTCTATTTTCAAAATTTTCTCAACTTTAATTATTTTTGAATCCGCGGGAACTAAGCCTAAAGCTCCTCCCCAAACCATGCATGCATTTGTTTTTTTTATTATCTTTCTTAATTCACTTGCTGGGAAATTTACTTTTGCAATTGTTTCGATAACATCTGCTGTTCCTGCTGCACTTGTTATTGCACGTGATGAAGTTTTTGGCATTATTAATCCTGCTGCAGCACAAATTGAAACAACAATTGGAGTTGTTCTGTTTCCTGCAATTCCTCCTATTGAATGTTTGTCAACTATGAGTTTATTCTCTAATTTAAGTTTATCTCCAGAGTTTAATATTGCTTTTGTTAAATAAATCGTCTCCTTCATATTCATCCCATATTTATACATTGCTAGAACAAAAAGAGAAATCTCTGCTTCAGGTAAGGAATTATTTACAATATCCTTGATTATCTCATTTATCTCTTTTTCAGATAATCGTTTTTTATCTAACTTTCTTTCAATAAAAATAAAACTCTTTGATTTTGATTCGGAACTTGCCTCTCTTTTAATTTTTAGATTCATTCTTTAATTACCTTTCTTTAAATCTGAAAAGAAAAATGATTATTCATATTTAAATAGTTCTATTCATGTAAAACAGTAAGAATTCCTGAAGTTTTCTTTAGTCTATAAATCTCAAGAATTATAAGAACATAAGCAATTATTAAAGGCCCTATAATAAATCCCAAAATACCAAATAAAAATAATCCTCCGATCATTCCTATAAGAACTAACAATGGATGCATACGGGTCTTCTTAGATACAAATGCTGGCCTAATTACATTATCAATAACATTGGAGGTTATTCCAAACATAGTAATTCCTATAGCAGAAAATGTACTCCCCTTAATAAAAAGATAAATTACAATTGGAAGCCAAACAATTGTTGTCCCTATAATTGGAAAAATTCCAGCTAAAGAAGCTAAAAGTGTAAGAAATAAAGCATTAGGAATATTAAAAATAAATAATCCCAATCCAACAATAAGTCCTTGAATCATCCCAATAATTACCTGTCCATAAATAACTGAAGAAGTAATTCCTTTTGAAGATTCAAATAATTTCTTCTCAATATCTTTTGAAAAGGGTAATATACTTTGTAGATAGGATACAATTATGTCCTTATCTCTTAAGACAAAGAAAAAAGTAAAAAATGTAACAATTAATTGTAAAAATATAGTTGGAAAATTAAGTATTAATTGTGAGAGAAGATTTACTAAAGAATTAGTCATCTTGGTTACAAATGAATAAAGAACAGAACCAATCTCTGCTGAAAACTCCTCTGATGCAAATAAAGAAGGAAAAATATTTTTAAGAGGTGTCACAAAATCCATTTGTTGTGAAGCTAAATAAACTTCAAAAGATTGTTCTATGAAAATAGGTGTAAAAAACCACAAAGGCAAAAATATTAATAAAATCAATAATACACAAATTAATCCTGCTGATAAATTTTGTAATTTAGTAATTTTAAATATCCAATTATATACTGGATTAAATATAAATGCTAAAATAATCCCAACTATTATTGATAGTAATATTGGTTTTAATAAAAAGAAAGACAAAACTATAAGAACACCTAAAATAATTGTAGTCACAATTTTATTGAAATAATCTTTGTCCATCTTGATTTAAATAACCCAACCAAATTTATAAAGTTTTGTGAATAGGAAAAGTTTAAAAGTAAATTTCAATAAAGAGTTTTATGAATTTTATGAAAAGACTTTTTAATGGAGAGAGTGGTGTGGATATTCATCAACAATTTATTAGATTCGGTAAGGGGGATTACAAAGGAAGATTTCTTCTGAACTTATGGAAAACAAAGAAAATTAAAGTTAAAACAAGTTTTGAATTTGCTAATGATTTAATCCGGTTGTGTTCCGGATTTGGAGATTGTAAAGCTTCAGGAATAATTTTAAGTAAAAGAAATATTTCTGATACGATGTCAAGAAATAATATAGAAGGTAACTCCGAAACAAAAAAAGGAGGTTTATACTATCGAAATAATATTCCTAGTCAGAAATTGAAAAAAGAGCAATTAGTTGAATTAGAAAAAGAATCTTATTTTGTTTTGTTAGATCTAGAGGGAGATAGTTTTAAATTAAAAATAAAGAAAAAACTTCCAAAACCAGGTAAAAGTGAAAAAAAGATAGATGATAAATTTTGTGTGCTAGAAATAGAGAATAAATTTTATTCAGAAATTAAGGAAGATCTTTTTTGGGATATGCCTGAATCTAAAAAGATTAACATAAAGCATGAAGTCATTATTAATGAAATTTTAATGCCCGAAGGAGAAAAAGATTTTGCCAAAATTAGAGAAATGGCTAAACGAAAAGGTAAAATAATAAGAGAGGCTGAAATTGATGGAAAAAAGATTATAAAAGAGATAGAGTTTGAAGTCTGAAAAACCCTCTCAAAACCTTTAAAAAGCCTTATTTTCTTTCTATTTTATTCCAGGGATTTAAAATGTTATCCGCAAAATTACTAATAAATGCCTACAAGAAAATCACCCAGAAAGGGAAGTTTGCAGTTTTGGCCAAGAAAAAGGGTCAATAAACTTTTACCTAGAGTGAACTGGGATTCTATTAAATCTTCTAAGAACCTCAAAGGATTTATCTGCTATAAGGCAGGAATGATGTCTGCTTATGTAAAAGATAATACTCCTGATTCTATGACAAAAGGTAAAAAAATAATTGTGCCAATAACGATTCTTGAATGCCCAACTCTTAAAATATTCTCTATAAGACTCTATAAAAATGGCAGAGTTTTAAAAGAAGTACTAGCAGAAAATCTTGATAAAGAATTAAAAAGAAAAGTTAAAATTCCAAAGAAAGATATTAAGAAAATAGATGACATAAAAGAAGAATATGATAATGTGAGAGTAATTGTTTATTCTCAAGTTAAAAAAACAGGGATAAAAAAGACTCCTGATTTAAGTGAAATAGGACTTGTTGGAAATCTTGAAGAAAAAATTAAATTTATTAAAGAAAATTTAAATAAAGAAATTTCTGTTTTAGATATTTTTGAAAAAGGAGAATTAATTGACTTGAGAGGATTAACAAAAGGAAAAGGATTACAAGGTCCTGTAAAAAGATTTGGAATTACACTTAAATCTCATAAATCAGAAAAAGGTAGAAGAAGACCTGGAAGTTTAGGTCCATGGCATCCTGCAAGAGTTACTTTTCGTGTTCCGCAAGCAGGTCAATTAGGGACATTTACAAGAATTATTTATAATAATAAAATAATAGATATGGGAAAATCAGAAGATAAATTAAAAAACATAAAAAATTTTGGAAATATTAAAACAGATTATATTCTCATTAGAGGTTCAGTCCAAGGACCTTCAAAAAGACAATTATTAATTACTGCTCCTCTAAGAAAATCAAGAAAACAATTAAAAAAAGATTTTGAATTAATTGAATTAAGATGAAACAACAAATTATAATGAAAGCAAAAATACTTGATATAAATGGAAAAGAAAAAGAAGAAATTGACTTGCCTAGATGTTTTTCTCAGAAAATTAGAGAAGATATAATCTCTAAAGTTTTAGAAGCTAAGAAAACAAAACAACCATATTCTCCATCTCCTGTTGCTGGAAAACAACATTCTGCTAAAGGAAAAGTCATTCATAGAAGACATGTCTGGAGAAGTGGTTATGGAAGGGGATCTTCAAGAGTTCCAAGAAAGATAATGTCAAGCAAGGGCTCTCAATTTAATTGGGAAGCTGCAGAAGTTCCTTTTGCGAAAGGAGGAATGAGAGCACATCCACCAAAAGTTCTTTCAATGATTAATACTAAAAAAACAAATAAAAAAGAATTAAGAATTGCATTAGTTTCTGCAATAAGTGCAACAGCGAATGAGGAGAAATTAATAAAAAAATATGAAAGACTTAATGAAAGACTAGAAAATCTTCCATTAATTGTTGAATCAAAAATAACTTCCTTAAAAACAAAAGAATTAATCTCTAGTTTAAGAAAAATTCTTGGGAAACAATTATTTGAATTAGCATTACCGAAGAAGAAAGTTAGAGCAGGAATTGGAAAAATGAGGGGGAGAAAATACAAAAAAAATGCGGGATTATTACTCATTATAGGAAATAAAGAAAAATTAAAAGCGAACGTATTTGATATTGCAAATACTGGTAAATTAAGTGTCAATGATTTAGCCAAAGGAGGCTCAGGGAGACTTACCCTGTATACCGAACAATCAATTAAAGAATTAGGAAAAAGATTCAAATGAAACTACTTGCAACTGAAAAAGCAGTAATGATGATTGAATCACAGAATGTTCTAACATTTAGAACAAATATGAATAAGACAAAAAAGGAAATAAGAGAAGAAATTGAGAGTTTATTTGATATTAAAATTGAAAAAATTAGAACTTTAATTAGAGGAAATAAAAAATATGCTTATGTTAAATTAAAAAAAGAATTTCTTGCAATTGATGTGGCAACGAAATTAGGATTAATGTAAAATGGGAAAGAGAATAATTACCCAAGCTAGAGGAAAAGGAAGCCATACTTATAGAGTTAGAAAAAAAGCATTTAGATATAAACTTCAATACCCGTCTAAACTTGATGGAAAAGGTACTGTTATTAGATTATTTGATTCAGCTGCCCATAGTTCGCCTCTAGCAAAAATAAAATATGAAAAAGGAATCTTTTACATCCCTGCATTTAAGGAAATGATTGAAGGACAAGAAATAAATTTTGGAGGGAAAAAAATTAAACAAGGAAATATAATTGAATTAAAGAATATCCCGGTAAAGACAAAGATCTATAATATTGAATCAAGACCTAGAGATGGGGGGATTTTCATAAAAAGTGCAGGAAATTCTGCAGTAATTAGTAGAATAATTGAAAAAGATATTTTCATCCTAATGCCTTCAAAAAAAGAAAGAAAATTTAATTCAAATTGTAGGGCAATAATTGGGGTAATTGCAGGAACAGGGAGACTTGATAAGCCTATTGTTAAAGCTGGGAAAAAATATCATATTAAAAAATCAAAAAGTAAATTATGGCCTAGAACTTCAGCCGTAAAGATGAATGCAATAGATCATCCATTTGGTTCAGGAAGAGCAAAGAACCCGAAAAGTAAGATTGCTAAGAGAAATGCTCCTCCAGGAAGAAAAGTTGGACTACTAAGGCCAAAAAGAACTGGTAAAAGAAAATAAAATGGAAATGCAAAAAAAACAATTTACATTTAAAGGGAAAACACTAGAAGAATTAAAAACTCTAGATGTAAGAGAGTTTGCAAGATTATTGAAATCAAGACAAAGAAGAACTGTTCTCAGAAATTTCCAAGAAATTGAAGAATTTATCAATAGATCTAAAAAGAAGATAGGAAATAATAAACCAATAAAAACTCATAAAAGGGATTTAGTTATTGTCCCTGAAATGATTGGAATGAAAATTCAAATCTATAATGGAAGAAATTTTGTTTCAGTTGAAATAATAAAAGAAATGTTGGGACATAAGTTTGGGGAATTTGCACTAACGAGAGGAAGAGTAAAACATGGAAGTGTAGGAGTAGGAGCAACTAAAGGATCAAAAGCAAAAGCTAAAAAATAAAAATGACAGAAAAAGATTACAATCCAGAACAAAAACAAAGAAAATCAATGAAAAAACAAGAAATAGCAAGTGCTCCAAAAAAAATAGTTGATACTCCTCAAATTAAATCGGAAAAAGTTAAAGAGAAAGATAAAAAAGTTACTGAAAAAGAGAAAATTGGAACTCCTAAAGAAGAAAAACCAAAAAAAACAATAGCAATTGTTAATGGAAGAAGTTTGCCAATTTCGACAAAATACTCAGTTGCAATTTGTAATTTTATTAAAAATAAAAGAATAGAGGATGCAATATCCGATTTAGAACAAGTGCTTAATTATAAAAAAGCAGTTCCAATGAAAGGAGAAATCCCTCATAGAAAAGGAAAGATAATGTCGGGAAGATACCCAAAAAAGGCAGTAGAACATTTTATAAAATTATTAAAAAGTCTTTTAGCAAATGCAAATGAATTAAATAATCCCCTAATTAATGAAGCTATTGCAAATCTTGCTTCAAGACCTTATAGTAAATTTGGCACAGTAAGAAGAAAAAGAAGTCATATTAAAATTATTGCTAAGGAGAAAAAATGGAAGAAAAAAAAATAATCAAACTTAAAAAAGAAGAATATACAATTAGAGAATATATAAAAAAATCACTTGGAAAAGGAAAAGTAAGTAAGGCTAGAATAGTATATACTCCTATAGGGGAAAAGATAATCATCTCTACAAACAAACCGGGATTAGTTATTGGACGTGGTGGAGAAAAGATAGGAGAATTAACAAATGCCTTAAGAACTAAATTTAAACTTGAAAATCCACATATTGAAATAGATGAAATAATAGAATTTGAGTTTGATGCCCAAATAATGGCTGATGAAATTTCCCTCGGACTTGAGAGATTTGGACCTTTAAAATTCAAGGTTATTGCATATAGAACTTTAGAAAAAATAATGAAATCAGGGGCACTTGGAGCTGAAATAAGATTAAGTGGAAAACTTCCTGGAGCAAGAGCAAAAACATGGAGATTTGCACAAGGATACTTAAAGAAAACAGGAGATACTTCAAAAGTAGTTGATAGAGCACAATCAAGGGCGCAAACAAAACCAGGAGTAGTTGGAGTAAAAGTAAGTATTCTCTCACCACATGCAAAACTTTTAGATAAGGTAAATATTGATGACAAGCTTATTGAAAGATTAAAAATGAATTCAATAGAACCCAAAATAGAAGATAAAATTAAAAAGAAAACAAAGAAAAAAGGAAAATGAGTACTTTAAAATTCAAAGATATTCAGAAAATGGAGAAAAATGAAAGAGAGAGAAAAATGAAAGAATTAAGAATGGAATTAGTTAAATCAAAAGTAAATACTTCCAAATCAGGAAGTTCAAAGATAAAAGAAATTAAAAAGATTATCGCTAGGATACTCACACTTAATAAATAACATGGAAATATGTCCAAAATGTGGCTTGCCTGAGCAAGCATGTGTATGTGAACAAATCGTAAAGAGTTCGCAGAAGATAAAAGTAACAACAGACAAGAAGCGATATGGAAAAATCGTAACTATTGTTACAGGATTCGGGCATGGAATTGATGTAAAGAAAATCGCAAAGGCTCTGAAAAATGAGCTTGCTTGCGGTGGGACTTACAAAGATAACATGATAGAACTCCAAGGAAACCATAAAAAGAAGATAAAAGAAATCCTAGTCAAACTTGGATTTGAAGAAGAATCCATTGATTAAAAACATACACTAAACAAAATAAAAATGAAGAAAAAAACAGAAATAAAAGAAGAAAAAGCTGAGAATAGATGTAATGATAAAAACTGTCATATTCATGGAAATCTAAAAGTTAGAGGGAGAACTTTTGAAGGAGAAGTAATTAAAAAGTTCCATAAAAGAATTACAATTGAATTTACTAGAATGATTTATATAAGAAAATATGAAAGATATGCTAAATCACGAACAAAAATTCATGCGAGACTTCCTGTTTGCATGGAAAATGAAATTAATATAGGAGATTTGATAAAAATACAAGAGTGTAGGCCTTTAAGTAAAATAATTCATTTTGCAGTCATTGGAAAAGTAAATGAGGAGGAGAAGAAATGAAAGCAATATCAGCCAAAGTTACACCTGGATTGAATTTAGGAGCATATATGATCTCTTCTGATAATAGCGGAGCAAAAATAGTAAAATTAGTCTCTGTAAAAAGAGCAAAAGCAAAGAAAGGTAAACAAGTTTGTGCAAAAATTGCTGATTGGGTAAAAGTTAGCATAAGAAAAGGAATTCCCGATATGAAAGGGAAAGTCTTTGATGCAGTGGTTATAAGACAAAAAAAATCATATAGGAGACTTAATGGAGAGAGAATAGCTTTTGAAGATAATGCTGTTGCAATCTTAAAAGATGAAAAGGGAAATCCAAAAGGAACTCAAATTAAAGGGCCAATTGCAAGGGAGGTAATGGAGCGATTTCCAAGTGTGGGAAAAATTGCTTCAATTGTATACTAAAATGAAAAAAGAATTTAGCAAACACTGGAAATCAAGTAAACAACCAAGAAAACAAAGAAAATACTTAGCTAATGCTCCATTACATATCAAAAAAAAGTTTATAAGTGTTAATTTATCAAGAGAATTAAGAAAAAAATACCCGAAAAGAAATATTCCTGTTAAAAAAGGGGATGTTGTAAAAGTTATGAGGGGAAAATTTAAGAAAAAACAAGGAAAGGTAATAGAAGTTAAATTAAAACTATCTAAAATAATAATAGAAGGAATCCAAGTAAAAAAACAGGATGGTTCAAAAGTAAATGTAAGATTGCAACCTTCAAATCTACAACTTATTGAATTAAATTTAGAAGATAGAAAACGAGGAAGAGTTTTAGGAAAAAAGATTGAAGAAGAATCAAAACAAATAAAAGAAGAAATCAAGGGAGAAAAGAAGTAAAATGCACTTAAAAAGACAAAAAACACCAAAAAACTGGCCAATACCTAGAAAGGGGACTCCTTATGTAGTTAGACCTAATTTTAATGTAAGAAATAGTATTCCTATATTAGTTGTTTTAAGAGATATATTAGAGCTTGCTCAAAATAGAAAAGAAGTAAAGAAAGCAATACACTCAAAACATATTTTACTTAATAATAAGATAGTAAGAGATGAAAAAAATCCAATGCTACTCTTTGATATCTTATCTATTATCCCTTCAAAAAAGAATTATAGAATGGAATTATCAGAGAAAGGAAAATTTCAAATAAAAGAAACAGATATAAATAAGAAAATATCAAAAATCATAAATAAGAGTATATTAAAAGGAAAGAAAACACAGTTAAACTTAAGTGATGGAAAAAACTTTTTATCAGATATTAAATGTAATGTAAATGATTCTGTTTTAATTAATCTTAAAGATAAAAAAATAGAAAAATGTATTCCCTTAAAAGAAAAAGCAAAGATAATTATTATTGGTGGAAAACATGCTGGAGAAACAGGAATAATAAACAATATAGACTCAAAAGGGAAAAACACAGAATCAACTATTGACAAAAAAAAGGTTAATGTTTTAATTAAACAATTAATGGTAATTGGATAATGAAAGATAATATTATGAGAAATATAAAAATAGAGAAGGTTGTTTTAAGTGTAGGTGGAACTAAAGAAGAATTAGAAAAAGGAGTAAAACTCTTAAATATGCTTACAAATAAAAAGCCTGCAAAAACGAAATCAAAAAAAAGAATACCCTCACTAAATGTAAGGCCTGGATTAGAAGTGGGGGCGGTTGTAACTTTAAGGAAAAATGCTAAAGAATTTTTAAAAAAAATGTTAACTACAATAGATAATAAATTAAAGAAAAAACAAATAAGTGAAAATAACTTTTCTTTTGGAATAAAAGAATATATTGAAATCCCTGGAGTAGAATATCAAAGAGAAATTGGAATTATGGGATTTGATATAACTGTTGTATTCAAAAGATCTGGGAGAAGAATAAGAATAAGAAAAATAAAAAAAGGAAAAATACCCAAAAGACAGATAATCTCCCCAGATGAAATAATTAAATTTATGGAAGAAAATTTCCAGACGGAATTTATTTAAAATGACAGCAAGCGACTGGAGAAAAATATTGAAACAATTAAGAAGTAAGCCAGTTGTAATGGCAAAATTCATAAAACATAATAAGCCAAGAGAGAAGAAAATAGGAATAACAGTAAAAAAATGCGAGAGATGTGGAAGATTCGGAGCTCATATTAAATCATATGGATTAAATTTATGCCGGCACTGTTTTAGAGAAATAGCAGAAGAAATCGGTTTTAAGAAATATAGTTAAAATGTCACAAGATATTGTTGCAGATGCTTTGAATATGATAAGAAATGCTAAAAGAGCAAGAAAAGAAACTATAAAGATAAATAGAATTTCAAATTTACTAATTGGAATATTAAAAATAATGAAACAAAAAAATACTATAAGAAAATATAAAATTGATAGTAGAGGAAAAACTATTGAAGTTACAATAGGAGAATTAAATGAATGTAAAGCAATAAAACCAAGATTTAGTGTTGATAAAACCCAGATTGAAAAATATAGAAGAAGATATTTGCCCTCAAGAAATTTTGGAACAATGATAGTATCGACAAATAAGGGATTAATAACTCATGAAGAAGCTCAAGAAAAGAAAATAGGAGGGAGCTTAATTGCATATTTTTACTAATGAAAAAAGAAATATTTCAGACAATTGAAATCCCTAAGGGAGTAGAAGCAGAAATAAATGGAAATACCTTAATTATAAATGGTCCTGAAGGAGAAAATAAAAAAACATTTAATACAAATAAATTAGTCTTTGAAAAAAAAGAGAATTCAATAATTATTGGAAGTAAAAAAGCAACAAAAACAGAAAAAAGAATGATAAATACTATCACTGCACATATTAATAATATGGTTAAAGGAGTCCAGGAAAAATTTGAATATAAATTAAAGATATGTTTTAGTCATTTTCCATTTAGTATTGAGATTAAAGGAGATGAAGCAATAATAAAGAACTTTTTAGGAGAAAAAATCCCTAGAAAACTAAAAATCTCTGGAGAAGTTGATATAAACAAGGATATTATCACAATAAAATCTGTAGATAAGGAATTAGCAGGACAAATAGCGGCAAATTTTGAACAAGCAACTAGAATTAAGTCTAAGGATAAACGAGTATTTCAAGATGGTTGTTATATTATCAGCAAAGATGGGAGGGGAGTATGAGAATAAAATTTTTAAGAAGAAATTGGAATCGGCATAGTAAATTAGGAAAAAGAAGAAAGAAAAAACAGACTTGGAGAAGACCCAAGGGAAGGGACAATAAAATGAGAGAGAAAAGAAAAGGATATCCTTTAGTTATTAGTATTGGTTATAAAAAGGGAAAAACTGAAAATAAACAACTTCCAATTATTAAAAACATTAAAGATTTTGAGAAAAATAAAAAGATTAAGGAAATAACAATTGGGAAAATTGGTAAAAAAAAGAAGATAGAAATAGCAAAAATGGCAGAAAAACTGAAGATTAAAATCAGCAACTTGAATATTAAAAAATTTCTAAAGCAAAAAAAGGAGAGTAAAACACAATGACAAAAGTTAAAGATACCCTCTACCCCAATCTAGTAGATCTTCACTTAATTAAATTTAAAAGATATCTAGAAAAAAAACTAAAATGAATTTAAAAAAGAAAAAAGAACTTTCAAGAAAAACTCTAAAAGTTGGAAAAGAAAGAATTATCTTTTTAAAATCAAGATTGAATGAAATTAAAGAAGCTATAACAAAACAAGATATTAGAGATTTAAAAAAAGAAGGAGCAATAATTATAAAAGTAAAAAAGGGAAGAAGAAAGAATAAAAATAAAAGAAAAAAAAGAAGTATTGGAAACATAAGAAAAAAAGTAAATAAAAGAAAACAAGAATATGTAATAATGACTAGAAAATTGAGGAAATATATTGACGAATTAAAGAAACAGGGAAAATTATCTAATGAGAAATTTAGTGATATTAGAAAGAGAATAAGAAACAAAGCTTTCAGAAGTAAAACACATTTAAAGGAGTATCTTAAGGGATTAAAATGAAAACATTAAAAAGAAGAAGAAAAGAAAATAAAACAAATTATTTGAAGAGAATCAAGTTACTTAAAAGTAAATCTCCAAGAATAGTTTTTAGAAAAACAAATAGATATATTGTCTCACAATATGTTACAAGTAAACAAGCACAGGATAAAGTTGAAATCTCTATAAATTCAAGACACTTAGTAAAATATGGCTGGCCTAAAGAATTTAATGGAAGTTTAAAATCACATCCTGCATCATATCTAACAGGCTTTTTAATAGGTAAGAAAATACTCTTAAAAAAATTAGAGACACCGATTATTGATTTTGGGATGATTAGGCCATTACGTAAAACAAAAATCTATTCTTTCTTGAAAGGATTAATTGATTCTGGAATTAAAATAAAATCTAAGGAAGATATTTTTCCCGATGAGGGCAGAATAAAGGGAAAATATATGAAAAAAGATTTCTCGCAAATCTTTGAACAAATTAAATCAGAAATAGAAAAAGAATAATGTACAAAAGAAAGCCTAGAGAGAAAAAAGATATTGAAGCTGAAAAAAGAGAAGCAATAGCTGCTTGGATTCCTAGAACAAAACTTGGAAAAGAAGTAAAAGATGGAAAAATCAAGGAAATTGATGAAATTCTAGAAAATAATAAGAAAATCCTTGAAACGGAAATTGTGGATTCATTAATTAATGCTCAATCTGATTTAATTGCAATTGGCCAATCAAAAGGGAAATTTGGCGGAGGAAAAAGAAGAGCATGGCGTCAAACTCAAAGAAAAACAAAAGAAGGAAATGTCCCAACATTTTCAACACTTGCTGTTATTGGAGATTATAATGGACATGTCGGAGTTGGTTCTGGGAAATCTAAAGAAACCCTACCTGCAAGAGACAAGGCAATAAAAAAAGCTAAATTAAATATCTTTAAAATAAAAAGAACTTGTGCAGGATTTGATTGTGCCTGTTCTGAATTACATACTGTTCCATTTAAGGTTATGGGTAAATCTGGAAGTGTGAAAGTAACTTTAATCCCAGCATCACAAGGAACAGGATTAGTTGTAGCAAATGAATTAAAAAAAGTATTAAAACTTGCAGGAATAAAAGATGTTTATAGTAAAACAATTGGAAGAAAAAGAACAACATTTAATTTAATTAAAGCCTGTATTGATGCTCTAAAGAAAACAAATCCAATTTATAAAAAATGATAGCAATAATTAGAATTCGCGGACAAGTAGGACTAAAAAAAGAAATAATTGAAACTCTAAATAGATTAAGGTTAAGGAGAAAATATACTTGTGTTGTAATAAATCCTAAAAAAGAACAATTAGGAATGATAAGAAAACTAAAGGATTTTATTGCATATGGAGAAATAAAAAAAGAAGTTTTTGAAAAGTTAATTGAAAAAAGAGGACAATTAATTAATAAATCAAAGAAGATTGATTCAAAAAATGTTGTTGAAGAATTAGAAAAAGGGAAAAAATATGAAGAATTAAACTTAAAACCATTTTTTAGATTACACCCTCCACGAAAAGGAATAAAAAGTAAATTCCATTTCCCAAAAGGAGTCCTAGGAAATAATAAAGATAAAATAAATGAATTAATGGAGAGGATGTTATAAGATGATTAAAACAAAAAAACGTAGAAAATCTTCAAGAGCTCATGGAAGAGGCATGGGAACTCATGGTTGGGGGGCTAGAAAAAAACATAAGAAAACAGGACATAGAGGGGGTAAAGGAATGTCCGGTAGTGGAAAAAGAGCGGACCATAAAAAGACCTTGATAACTAAATTATATGGGCATAAATATTTTGGGAAAAGAGGAAAAACTAGTAAAGGCACTAAAAGAGATATGAGATTAAGAATTAATCTAAGAGATATTGAATTAAATTTAGGAAAATATGGGAAAAAGGTGGAAGATAAATTTGAAATCAATCTAAAAAATTACAAAATCCTTGGATTTGGAGAAATTAAAAATAAATTAATTATAAAAGCCAAAGAAGCTTCTAAGTCAGCATTAAGAAAAGTTAAAGAAAAAGGTGGAGAAATACAGATTCCTATTAAAAAAGAGGTTATAAGACTTAAATCTAAGGAAGATGGACTTAAGAAAAATATTTAATTATATTCCAGAAGTTAGAAAACCAGAAGAAAAGAAACTAGGTTTTAATATAAAATTAAAATGGACTATAATTGTTTTAGTTTTATTTTTTATTCTTGCTAATATTTCTCTTTTTGGACTCTCAAATAATGCCCTTGAAAGATTTGAATATTTGGCAATTATCTTGGGAACCGACTTTGGAAGCATTATATCACTCGGTATTGGCCCAATTGTAATGGCATCTATTATCTTACAATTGCTTACGGGTTCAGGAATATTAAATATTGATACAACAACTGCAGAAGGAAAGAAATTCTTCCAGGGAACTCAAAAATTATTAGTTCTCTTTTTTATACTCTTTGAATCAATTATTTATGTAATGATGCAAGGACTTCAGGCAGCTCCAGGATTTGCCCACATTGTAATCTTACAATTAATTCTAGGGGGACTTGCAATTTTCTATATGGATGATTTGACAACTAAATGGGGTTTTGGCTCAGGGGTTAGTTTATTTATAGGAGCAGGAGTATCATGGAGATTATTTACAAGCGCTTTTCAGTTTGTAAATCAACAAGGAAGAAATTGTTTACTTGATTTTAAAGGAACTCCTTGTTCTGGAAAGGTTTTTGTTTTAATACAATCAATAATTAATAAATATTCTGTAGAATTCTTATCTGCTTTTGCTGCCATTTTATCAACATTATTAATATTTCTAATAGTTGTTTGGGTTCAATCACTAAAAGTTGAAATACCTTTATCTTTTGGGAGAATTAGAGGGTATGGTGTGAAATGGCCATTATCATTTTTTTATGCATCTGTAATCCCCGTTATTTTAACAGCTGCATTAATGGCTAATGCTCAACTCTTTGGAGGAATCATTGAAAATGCTGCAGCGCCTTGTTTAATAGAAGGGGGAGAATGTAGCGGACTTGCAAAAATTTCTCTTTATTCCAGTAATTTTTTTGGACATTTTGTTCAAGGACAACCTGTCTCAGGACTTGCATTTTGGATGGGATCAACTAATATCTTGGAGTTATTTATTAGAGGAGGATTTTTATGGAGACATTTATTTCAAGGAATAACTCATATCTTGTTTTTTGTGTTTTTTTCTACATTATTTTCAATATTTTGGGTAAAAACGTCAGGAATGGATGCAAAATCCCAGGCAAATAAAATTGCATCATCTGGTTTGCAAGTAGCAGGATTTAGACAAGATATAAGAATTTTAGAAAGTATCTTAGAGAGGTATATTATGCCTTTAACTGTTATGGGCGGAGCTGCAATAGGGTTACTTGCAGCAACCACAGATTTACTTGGAGCATTAGTTTCAGGAACAGCAATATTACTTGTTATTATGATTATGTTTCAGTTCTATCAAAATATTGCTCAACAACATCAAACAGATATGAATCCTGCAATGCGAAAATTTATGGGTGGTTAAAGTTTAAAAACCATACTTAACTTATTTTAAAAATGATAAAAGAGTGGATGATACTAAACCCTAAACTAAGTATAGTTGTTATATCTTTTTTAATTACTCTTGCTATGACTCTTGTTACGAAATATTACACAAACCAAAACAGAATGAGAGAACTAAAAGATATACAAAAAGCATGTAATATTAAACTAAAAAATGTAGAAGAAAATCCTGAAAAGATTAAGGGAGTTCAAAAGGAATTAATGGAATGTTCTTTAGAATTAATGAAACACTCAATGAGACCTATGTTATTTACATTTCTTCCACTAATTCTCTTAATTTGGTGGATTAAAGATGTTTATACAGACGTACTCGCTAGCTGGATATGGTGGTATATTGGAGCAGGAATTATTTCTAGTATTATTCTAAGGAAAGTTTTAAAAGTAGTATAAGGATATTTTATTATGGAAAATAATCAACAAGAGCTTATTTTTAAACTAAGTATGTTTGAACAACAAATTCAACAATTACAACAACAATTACAGGCAGTAGAACAAAGTATCGTTGATATGAATTCATTAAATTTAAGTCTTGACGAACTTAATGGAGCTAAAGGAAAAGAAATTTTCTCTCCAATTGGAAGAGGAATTTTTGCAAGAACAAAACTTCTTTCTGAAGAATTAACAGTGGATATTGGAGCAAAAAACTTTGTAAAAAAAACAGTTCCAGAAACAAAGAAAATTATTAATGAACAGATTGAAAAATTAATGGATGTCAAAAATGATTTAAATGAAAACATAGAGAAAATTAGTGAAGAATTACAAAAAACATTAACTATTGCTCAAAAACAAGAAAAAACTAATTAACTCTCTTCAAAAATTGATCATATTTTAAATTTCCTAATTCACTAATTATTCTTTTAATATATTCTTTTGGGATAAATTCAAATGCAGGATTTTTAATCTTGATATTCTTAGGTGCTTTATCCCAAACTTCATTTAGTTTTCTTTGCTCAATTTGAATTCTTTTGTTTGTATATTTCCATGAATCGGCAATAATATATACAGGAATTTTATGGTCATATGAAATTCTAGAAAACATTCCCCCTCCAACTTTGTTAATTACTCCTTTTTTTAATAAAGCATCTGCACCTAAGAAAACTTTATCTACCTTCTTTGTTCCTTGTTTTTTAGTTATAGCAATCATTGCTGCCGAATCAATAAACTGGGTAACTTTTATTTTTGCCTTTTTTAACTCTCTTGTTGTCTTTCTTCCCTGATATAATGGACGAGTTTCTGTATTGTAAATCTCAAATTTTCTTCCTCTCTTTTTTGCATAGATTAAAGCATTAACAACATTTGTAGAATGGCAATGTGTAAAAATAACATCATTATCTTTTATCAATCCCAAGATATAATTATTGATTTTATCCTGGGCAAAATCAAAATGTTTTAGAATTTCCTTATAGGGTTGTCTTTGCATTTTATTTAAAACATTAACAAGCATTGGTTCTGTAGGCCTTAAGGATAAAAGTTTCTTATATGATTTCCTTGTAGGAATTAAAGAATAAGCATAAAGGGCTTTTCTTGCAATATTTCTTGCACCTTGTATTTTAATTTCTTTAATATTTCTTGAAATCTGATTGAACCTCTTTTGTTTATTCATACTTATTATCAAATTAAGAAAGTTTAAAAATTCTCTTTTTTTACTAATAATATGTTAGAGATGATTATTAACCCAAAAAATACAGATGGTGGAGAATGGAAAATGTTTTTTGTCGGATTTATTTATGCATCATTATCTCTTTTACTTGTTAAATGGTTTTTTGCAGGTGATGTTGTTTTATCAAAATTCTCCGGAATGATTGTAGTCACATTTTGTGTTATGTTTTCTTTACCCTATATATATTATATAATTAAAAGAGAAGAAGTAGAAGATGAAGCAGTAGAAGGATTCTTTAGTGTATGGAGAGCTCACAAAGATGCAATTTATGCTTTTATGTGGTTATTCTTAGGATTTGTTGTTGCATTTTCTCTTTTAAATATTGTTTTACAAGATTCAAATTTATTTAATGCGCAAATAGAAACATATTGTATAATAAATAATCCAGGAAATATAGAAGATTGTGTTTCAAGATACAGTATTACGGGGGATGCAATAGAAATTACTGGAGATTCTACAAATATTGGAAGATTTTTATCCATTCTTGAGAATAATGTTTATGTTATGATTTTTACCTTAATATTCTCTTTAATCTTTGGTGCAGGCGCTATATTTGTTCTTGCATGGAATGCTAGTGTTATTGCTGCAGCTATTGGAATTTTTACAAAATATCAGATAAGCGGTATCCCTCTGGGAATTACAAGGTATATGATTCATGGTTTCCCAGAAATTGCAGCTTATTTTATAACAGCTCTTGCAGGAGGAATTTTTGGTGTTGGAGTAATTAGAAATGGTATAAAGAATAAAAAATTCTTAAGGCTAGTTGAAAATGTAGTTATTTTACTTTTTATTGCTTTAATTATTCTTGTAATTGCGGCAGTAATTGAAGTTTATTTTACTCCTGCGTTATTTAGATAAAGAAATCTTTAAATACAACTCTTTTTTCCATAAAGTATGACAACATTTGCATGTGAAAATTGCAATTATCAATTTAAATCAGAGAAAGTAGAGAGAATTTATCCATATTGTGGAAAAAAAGAATTATTAAAAGAGTTAAGTGCTGAAGATTTATTAAAAAATGGATAATTTCCTCTTGTTTTTAATATAATAATGGAAAAAGAAGATATATCCAATGAAACATCTAAAAATGAATTAGAAAAAAGAAAAGAGAAACTAGCTGATTTCTTAAAACAAAAAAAAGACTGGGCATATTATTTAATTTTATCCTTTATTGTATATATTGGTTTTTATATTAGAACGAGAAATATCCCTCGACTAAAAGATATAACTACTGGAACCTGGACTTTAGGACCTGATTTAGATCCTTTCTTATTTCTAAGATGGGCAGAACATATTGTTGAAAATGGGAGTTTAATGATTTGGGATAATATAAGATATATTCCATTAGGATATAATACTGCCGGAGAAATGAAACTCTTAGCATATATGATTGCATGGTTTCATAATTTCTTATCAATTTTCTCAAAAGAAATTACAGTTACTTATTCTGCAATTTTATTTCCTGCAGTGATGTTTGCATTAACAACAATTGCTTTTTTCCTCTTTGCAAGAATTATATTTTACAAAGAAAATAAAAAAACAAGAAATATAATTGCATTAATTGCAACTAGCTTTTTTGTGCTTATTCCTTCATTATTGCCAAGAACAATTGCAGGAATCCCTGAGAAAGAATCAGCTGCTTTCTTTTTTATGTTTATTGCCTTCTATTTTTTCATGAAAGCATTTACTTCAAATAATTTGAGAAAGGGCATGATTTTTGGAATTCTTGCAGGAATCTCTACTGCAGGAATGGCCTTAATTTGGGGAGGTGTTCTTTTTATATTCTTTACAATTTCAACTTCTGTCTTGCTCGCATTTATTCTAGGGAAGATCAAGAAAAATGAACTAATTATTTATGCTACCTGGATGATTACTTCTTTTATTGTAATGATGCCCTTCTCCACAAGATATATTTTAAAAAACTTAGTTATGTCAATATCTACTGGATCTGCTATTAGTGTTTTTGTAATTATTAGTCTGAGTTTATTAATCATGAAAACAAATAAACTAGAAAAAATAAGAAAGAAAACAAAACTTCCAGATGAGTTATCTTCTGTAATTATTTCCATCTTTATCTTAATCTTAATTGTCTCAATTAGTCTTGGCCCTAGTTTTATTTTTGAACAAGTACATAATGTAAAAAGTTCACTAATTCAACCCATAGAGAATAGATTTAGTCTAACAGTTGCAGAAAATAAACAACCTTATTTCTTAAACGATTGGAGAAATAATTTTGGACCAATTGTATTTAATATACCTCTATTTTTTTGGTTATTCTTTATTGGGTCTGTTCTTTTATTTAATAATATGATAAAAAAACTAAAGAAAAAAGAAAAGATAATCTTGACATCTAGCTATCTTATCTTTTTAATTTGTTTAATATTTAGTAGATATGCATCAGGGCATATCTTAAATGGGACAAGTAGATTTAGTCTACTAGTTTATTTTGGAGGGTGGTTATTTTTTCTAGGAACTTTTGGATATTTCTATTACAAAATATACAATGATGGAGATTTCTCCTTATTTAAAGCCTTTAATTTTAATTATATACTCTACTCGCTAATTTTAACCTTAGGCATTATTGGGGCAAGAGGGGGAATAAGATTAATTATGGTTCTTGGAGCAGTAAGTCCTGTTGTTATTGGTTTTTTAATTGTTAAAATATCTAAAAAATATTTTGAGGAAAAAGATGAAGCAATGAAACTTTTTGTAGGAATTACTGCTGTATTAATTTTAATTGCAGCTGTATTAATTTTAATTGGAAATCCTCTTTTAATGCTTAAGGGAGATAGTTTTTGGGGTTGGGGGGGATATTTTCAACAAGATAAAATTACTGCAGATTATTTTGCTCCAGGTCCATATCAATGGCAATGGCAAAAAGCAATGAGTTGGGTAAGGAATAATACATCTGAAGAGGCTGTTTTTGCACATTGGTGGGACTATGGTTATTGGTTGCAATCAATTGGAAAAAGATCCACTATTCTTGATGGAGGGAATGCAATAGCATATTGGAATCACTTAATGGGAAGACATGTTTTAACAGGAGATGATGAAAATAAAGCCTTAGAATTTCTATATACTCATAATGGAACCCATCTTTTAATTGATTCAACAGAAATTGGAAAATATACTGCATTTTCTAGTATTGGTTCAGATGAAGACTATGATAGAATCTCCTGGATTACTGTTTTCTTAATGGACGAAAAACAAACACAAGAAACTAAAAATGAAACTATTTATGTCTATACAGGGGGAACTTTGTTAGATGAAGATATAATCTGGGAACAAGACGGAAAAGAGATCTTTTTACCTAAAAGAAGAGCAGGAGTTGGAGCAATTATTCTAAAGAGAGATAAAGATGAAAAGATAACCAAGGTAGAAGCAATTTTTGTGGATAATGGACGACAGTATAGAATCCCTTTAAGATTTGCCTATTTTGATAATGAATTGCATGATTTTAAAGAGGGATTAGATGCAGGAGTTTTCTTATTCCCCAGATTAGATGCTTTGTCTGGTGGAAGAACTAGTCTTAATGAAATAGGTGCATCAATGTATTTAAGTAGAAGGACTATTCATTCTCAATTAGCTAGCCTGTACTTATTTGATCAAAAAACAGATTATTTTAATCTTGTTCACACTGAGAATAGTTTGGTTATTGAAGATATACTGAAACAGGGATTTGATATAGGGGACTTTGTATATTATCAGGGATTTCAAGGACCAATTAAAATCTGGGAGATTAAATATCCTTCATATATAAAATTAAATCCGGCTTATTTAGAAACAGATTATCCTGAAAAATTACAAGAGTTAAAACAAGGAGAATATTAAGATGGAACCATTATTAATTATCCCACTAATTTTAAGTTTTTTAATTACTTTATTTTTCATACCTGTCTGGATTAAAAAAGCAAAACAAATTAAACTTGTTTGGGAAGATATGAATAAAAAAAATAAGACTAAAAAAATTGCGGGATCGGGAGGGATTGTTGTTGTTTTTGGATTTATTCTAGGTGTTTTAATTTATGTCGCATTAAAAACATTTTATTTTAACTCAACAGAAAATTTAATTGAAGTATTTGCTATTTTAACATCAATCTTAATAATATCTGTTGTGGGCTTAATTGATGATCTTTTTGGATGGCAAAAAGGAGGATTATCTAAAAAATCAAGGATAATCTTATTCTTATTTGCAGCAATCCCACTAATAGTTATAAATGCTGGAGAATCTAGGATGATTGGAATTGAATTTGGATTATTATATCCTCTATTTTTAGTTCCATTGGGAATTATTGGAGCATCAGCAACATATAATTTTCTTGCAGGATATAATGGGCTTGAAGCAAGTCAGGGAATCTTAATCTTATCCTCCTTATCATTGATTACTTTTCTTACGGGGAATAGTTGGCTAAGTTTAATCTCTCTAACAATGGCTATTTGTTTAATTGCATTTTATATACATAACAAATATCCTGCAAAAATCTTCCCTGGAGATGTTTTAACTTATTCGATTGGGGCAATGATTGCAATTATTGCTATCTTGGGAAATATTGAAAAAATTGTAGTATTTCTTTTTATTCCATATATTCTTGAAACTATATTAAAAGTAAGAGGAAAATTAAAGAAGTATAGCTTTGCTAAATTAAACAAGGATGGTGGTTTAGATGTTCCTTATAAAAAATTCTATGGATTAGAACATATATCTATTTATTTATTAAAAAAATTCAAAAATAAAGTTTATGAAAAAGATGTTGTTTATCTAATCAATTTATTCCAGATATTAATAATTATTTTGGCATTTATTTTATTTGGAGGAGAAATATTTTAATGAAGATAAAAAAATATCTTCCAATAATAGGAATTATTATTTTCTTATATATATTATTTAAATTAGATATATCAAATATATTAAGAGAAATCAGTAATTCAGATATAAATTTTTTATTGATTGCAATACTTCTTATATTTATTTCATTTATAACTCAAACATTAAAGTGGTTTACAATTACCAAAATTCAATTAACAAACATTTCATTTATTGAAGCATTTAAAGTCAATATAATGAGTATGTTTTATGGTTTTATTACCCCCTCAAGAATAGGAGGAATTATCAGAGCAGAATACCTAAGAAAATATAACAATAATAATCTTGGGAAAGGCGTTAGTAATTATGTCTTAGACAAAGTTTTAGATTTAGGTTCTCTTGCTTTTCTTGCAGGATTATTCTCACTTATGTTTAAAGATTTAGTATCAATTAATTACTTTTATTATTCTCTTTCTGGTTTTATATTAATTGTAATTCTCTTGATGATATTTAGGGATGAAAAAAGAAGTAGATCTACACTAAGAATAATTTATGTAAAATTGGTTCCGGAGAAGATGAAAGAGAAAGTAAAAAATGGATTTAATTCATTTTACCAAGATATGCCTAAAAAGAGGTATTTTATTTTATTCTTCTTATTAAATGTCTTAAATTGGGTTGTTTTATATGCATCAACTTTCTTTATCGGAATTTCACTCGGAATAGATATTTCTTTTTATTACTTCCTTGCAATTCTACCAATTGCTACCCTTATTGGACAGATACCCATAACTATAAGCGGATTGGGAACAAGAGAGGCTGTTATGATTAGTTTATTTGGGGTGATTGGCATAAGTGCTACAAAAGTATTTTCAATGTCATTAATTAGTATATTCCTTGCAGGAGTAATTCCTGCCTTAATAGGAAGTTTTTTAATTTTCAAAAATAAAGAAAAATAGATGGAAAAAGTAAGCATAATAATTCCTGCGCATAATGAAGAAAAAAGAATAGGAAAGACTCTAAAAGAATATATTTCTTATTTCAAAAAGAAATCGCTTGATTTTAAGATAATTGTTGTTTTAAATGCCTGTTCAGATAATACTATTGGGATCGTTAAAAAACATAAAGTTAAGGAATTAGAAATCTTAAATTTCAAGCAAGGCGGGAAGGGATTTGCAATTATTGAAGGATTTAAGAAATCCTTAAAAGGAGATAGTAATTTAATTGGTTTTGTTGATGCAGATATGGCTACTCCTCCTAAAGCATTTTATGATTTAATTAGGAATATTGGAGATAATGATGGAGTTATAGCAAATAGGTGGGATAAAAATAGTATTGTAAAAGTACCTCAGACAATCTTTAGGAGAATTATTGGAAGAGGCTTTAATTTAATTGTTAGGATGTTGTTTATTCTGCCTCATCAGGATACTCAATGCGGGGCAAAATTATTCAAACGAGAATTATTAGAAAAGATTATACCAAAATTAGGATCAAGTGAATGGAGTTTTGATGTTGACTTATTGTTTTATGCAAGAAGAGAGAAAGCTAAAGTAGAATCAATTCCAACTATCTGGAATGATAAAAAAGATTCAAAGATAAATATCAAGAAAAATATCTTAACAATGTTTTTATCTGTTGTTAGACTAAGACTTGTTCATTCTCATTTTAACTTTATTGTGAGAATTTATAGAAAATTGCCTAATTGGATGAGAGTTCATTAAAAGTGTAGAAAGGATTGCAGAAATCTTTATAATACCTTTAATTTACCTTAAATTATGAAATTTTCGCTAATAATCCCTCTTGCTCCTGAAAGAGATGCCGAGATAATAGAGTCTATTAGGAAATTAGATTACCCTAAATCTGATTTCAGTGTAATTATTGTAAAAGGCAAAAACCCTTCCGATAATAGGAATAAGGGAGCAATGAATGCGAAAGGGGAGATAATTGGTTTTTTAGATGACGATGCACTAGTTGATGAAGATTTATTAAAAAATGTTGAAGAATTCTTTGAAGAACATCCTGATATCGATATTGTCGGTGGACCTCAATTAACCCCTTATGATGAAGTTGGTTTTGCAAAAACTTCAGGTTATGCTTTAAGTTCTAAATTTGGTGCTTGGAATTTATCTCAAAGATATTCAAGAAAAAAACTAAATTTAAATGCTGATGAAGGATCCCTTACTTCTGCAAATCTTTTTGTTAAGAGGGCTGTTATGGATAAGATAAAATTTGATTCAAATTTATTCCCTGGAGAAGACCCCAAATTTATTGATGATGCAAAAAAATATGGATTTAATGTTGCATATTCTCCTGATTTAATTATCTATCACAGAAGACGGCCTAAAATTAAGAGTCTTATAAAACAAATATTTAATTATGGTAAAGTTAGGCCTGCAAAGGAATCTTTTATTAGTACTCTTAAAAAACCATTTTTTCTTATTCCAAGTCTTTTTCTAATTTATTTATTCATATTAGCAATCTCTATCTTAGTGAATCCAACAATAATTAGGGGAGCTATAGGAATTGGGAATAATCTTAATTATCTAACCTTAAATTTTTTATTATTTGTCCCTTTGTTTCTGTATATTTTTATTGATTTAGGATTCTCTGTATATGATTCAATAAGAAATAAAGCTTATAGCGCGATTTTCCTCCTGCCTTTTATTTACCCTACAATCCATATCAGTTATGGTATTGGAATGATTTATGGTTACCTTAAAAAACTGAAGAAAATAGTCTTACTTTCTAAATAAGGATTTTCCATCTATCTTTGATTGAAACTTTAATTGCATTAATTGCAAAAGTGTTGGAAATAAATCCTCCATTTTTGCCTGTTTTCTAAATTTTCTATTTATTATTAAAAAAGTTGTTTCATTTCTATCAGAAAGATCATATCCATGCATTCCCTTAACCGGAACATTATTAAAAAAATTTGGGTATAGAAGTGTTCCTGAATTTAATAAAAAAATTTCATCCCCATAAAGATTATTATTAAAATCAATTTTTAGACTCTTTTTATCTTGTTTTGACAATATTTTTCCTTTATCCTTATGTTTTTCTAGAATAGACAAAACTTGTTTTTTTATTTTTTTATTAAAAAACCAAAATCTAGCCATCGTAGATTCTAAGAAATATATATAATCTTTTCCAAATCCCGGAAGTTTTGATTGTAAATCAAATATTTTATTTATTGGAACCATCCCATGATCAGACCATATTAGAATATTATCTTTTTCTAAATCAAAATTAGATAAAATCTCCTTAACTAGCCCATCTGTTTTTCTCAAAGTTCTCTTTATCTCACTCGACTTTGGTCCAAACTTATGCCCTATTGAATCAAGATCTGTTAAATGAATATAATAAAAAGAATGTTTATTAATAAGTTTTAGGAATTTTTTTGCCCTAGCCTCATCATTATTTCTAAAGGTATAATGAATTCTTGACTTTCCGTTTTCAATAATAAAGGGGAAATCATAAAAAAGATATCCTATTTCATTTCTTTTAAATACACTAAATAATGTCTCTATAGAATCTTGTTGAAAAAAATGCTTTTTTTGTTTTAATTTAAAATATTTAAAATAATCCATATTTATTGATGGATAAGACATATCATTACCCTGTAAATGATTAAAAAAATTTATTAAATGAAATTTTAATTTTCCTGGAAAGGGGGATAATAATATCGAATATGGAAACGCCCTTATTTTCTTATCATAGATATAATTAGTAAATAAACCCAATTTCCTTGGATGAACTCCTGTATAAAAACCAACAGTATTTTTGAATCCAAAATGTTGTTTTAATTGCCCAAGCCCATATTTCCTAGTCAAACCATATAAAAAAGGGGTGTTTCTAGATGTGATATAATCTCTTCTAAAAGCATCAAGCATTAAAACAATTGTCTTAACCATTATTCCCTAAGAAAATTTAGTTTTAAAAAATTATGTTTTTGGAGATGATAAACATTATAAAGGCCATTAATTTTTTAAAAATTACATTGAATATGAGATATACAAAAAATAAGAGTAAACGGGTAGAAGATTATCTAAATGAAAAAATTGAGATAATTACTGATATAATTCGCAAAAGAATTCCTGATACAATAGGCATTATAATGGGAGGGGGATTTGGAAAAGGAGAGGGGAGTGTAGTTGTAGAAAACAAGGAAGTTATACTAATAAATGATTTTGATATGTATGTTGTTGCAAAAAAAGAATATGATGAAGACATAATAAATGATATTGCACAGGAAGCTTCAAGAAAAATTGGAAAAAAAGGGATTAGTTCTTTTGTAAAATTCAATAAAAATAGGCCTCTTTTAAAAGATTTTTTTTATATTGATTTAAAAGTTATTCCTATTGATTATCTAAAAAAATTACCTCCAATGGTAAAATTTTATGATTTAAGAAATTCAAGTAAGATAGTTTATGGAAAGAATACTTTAAATAAAATCCCTGATTTTAAACCAGATGATCTTCCAATAGCCGAGGGTGCAAGACTTTTATTAAATAGGATGAGTCATCTAGTTCAGCATTTTTACTCTTCATTTCTTACAAAAAATGTAAAAGAGAATGATCATCAAATATTTTTATTACATACTATTAAGACCTATACCGATGCTTGTGGTGCTTTACTAATATTATCCAAGAAATATGAAGCAACTTATAGTAAAAGACTTAATATCTTTAAGAAAAGATATTCGGAAGATTTTCCTGAATTAAAAAAACTTATTCCAGAGTATGTTGAAAAATTAAAAGAATTTACCGAACTTAAACTTAATTTTAATTTAAATGCATATAAGGGAAAAGACTTGGAATTATGGAAGCAATCAAGAAATTATATCGGTATTGCAACTAAATATTTCTTTAAGAAATTCCTAAATAAAGAAGTAAATAATTATTATGATTTATCAAAAGCTATTGAAGAATCTGCAGTAAAATATTATAATCCTTATATTAGATATATTCTCAAAAGAAAGTTTAAACTAGATACTAATAATAAATATATTCTTAGTTTGGGTTCAATTGCAGCGCATATCTACATGAATTTTCTATATTTTAATCGTATGAGAGAATGCCATAATAAACTCTATATTCGAGGATTATTTAGAATAAAACCTCCTGAATTAACATTCTTTTCAGCATTACCTTTAATATTATACAGCTTAAATGATGATGGCAGGGTTAATTTAAAGATGTTAGAAGAGGGGAAAAGAAAATTACAAAAAGTATATCCTGTGAATGTAAAACATAATGGAAGTGATTTAAGATATTGGGAGGATATTGCTAATGTTTATTCTAATGCTTATGTTTTATTTGCATTTTTAAAACTGAAATAAATCAATCTACCAACTTCTTATAAAGAGAAAGAACATAATGCTCTATCATTAAATTAAAAAAATTAAATTTAAACCTTGCTCTAGCAATTGGTTCATAAAGTTTACTTAAAATTTTAATCACTCTTTTTATATCCAACAAATTTGATCCTTTTTGATTAAGAAAATAAGATGCAAACTGAATATTAGATAACCTTTTTTTCTCCTTAGAATCTACCCAGGGGGTCCTTATTTTATCCCCTGTATATTCTATCCATCCTTCTATTGATTTTGGAGACACAAATCCAAATTTTCCTAAATTATTGTATAAGGGAGTCCCTGGATAAGGAGTATAACAATAAACCCCATTTATTTCTGCATGGGGATTTTCTTTTAATAATCTTAAGGCACTATTTAAGGTTAATTTTACATCTTCTTTAGTTTCTGTTGGAAATCCAACTACAAAATTATATCCCGGAGTAATTTTGAATTTTGATATTTTCCTATTTAACTCGAATACATCTTCAATCTTTTGGGGTTTATTAACAAGCTTTAAAATTCTGTTTGACCCACTTTCTACTCCTACTTCTAATCTCTCTAGTCCCGCTTTACTCATCTTCTTAAAATACATATCACTCATTCTTTTTGAAGAAGGTATTTCCAAAGTTCCTTTCCAAATAATATCCATTTTATTTTTGATAATATCATCTGCAATTTTCTCCATCCTATCGAGATTAACAAATAAGTTATCATCCAGAAAATCAAAATACCTTATATTATGTTTATGATATAATGTAGATATAATTTTAAATGCATTTTCTGCTGTTAACGTTCTCCAACGACTTTTATTAAAAATTGAATTATAACAATAAGTGCAAGCAAAGGGGCAACCACGAGATAATTGAACATGTAAACTTCTTCTTCCTTTATATTTCCCAGTATATTTCTCTAAATCAATTAAATTATAAGGAATCTCTGGTAATTTATTCAAATCAATAAAACCTCTTTCAGGATTACTAATTATTTTCCCCTCCTTACTCTTAAATGAGATTCCTTTTATTGATTTTATATTCTTATTTTTTTCTAAATGATTAATTAATTCTTTAAAGGTCTCTTCACCTTCTCCCCTAACAACAATATCTATATTTTTATTTTTTAAGACATTATGAGAATCCAGGGTTGGATGTATTCCTCCCCAAATAACTGGATAATTACCTTTACTTTTAATTCTTTTACTAATTTCTAGGGCATAATAAAGTTGTTCGCCAGTCATAGAAGTTAAACCAATACATACTGGATTTTTCTCAAGTAATCTATCAATTTTCTTCTCCCAATCAGAATGAATTCTTTGATCAAAAATGATAACTTCATAATCCTTATGAATCATCGATGCAACAGATAATAAAGCTAAAGGAATTGCATAATTAGTTTTAACACTATCTAGATAACCTACTTTGGGCTGTATTAATATTACTATATTTTTCTTTGTTTTTTTAACCATTTTATTTCGTCGTCAATACTTAATTTTACGGGTTTTGGAGAAAAACCAAGTTCTTTTTTTGCACGAGATATTGAATAATTCCTATCTTGAGACATTGAATAAACTCTTTTTCTTGAGATAAAAGGTTGTGTTTTGAAAATTTTTGCAAGATACTCAAATATATCACCCATAACTAACATTAAAGGTTCGGGTATGGGTATAATAATTGGTTTTCTTGAGATGATATTATTCTTAATTAAAGAATTAGTTATCATATTAACTAATTCTCTTTGTTTATATGATTTCTTATCAGAAATAATATATGTCCCAAATATCTTGGTATTTTTATTTAGACAACAAATTATTGCATCAGAAACACTATCAACTGATACAAGTATTGTATGAAATTTTCCTCCACTCAATAATGGAACAAATCCTTTTTTAATCATGTTTACAAGTCTTATAATATCTTTTTTCCGGTCCCCCTTCCCTATTACCCAGGTGGGTCTCAAAATAAAAACTTTGAGTTTAGATTTACTTGAAGTTTCATGAAGAGCTAATTCAGACTCCCATTTACTTTTCTCATAAGGGATTACTGGATTAGGTTTACTATTCTCATCCATTATCCCATTACAATAAGAGCCCATTGCAGCAACACTGCTTAAATATATAAATTTTTTGACTTTTGCCTTTATGCTTGCTTCTGCAATAGTTTTTGTTCCTTCTACATTTATTTTCTGATATAATTTGTATGCTTCATCTGAATTTTCAGAAACATTTCCAATACCAACTAAATGTATAACCACATCTATTCTTTTTAGACTCTTAACTAACTTATTATAATCTGAGAGTTCACCAATAACAACCTTGCATCCTTTCTTTTCTAATTCTGATTTATATTTAGAATTCCTAATATAACAGGTTAGATTATTATTCTTTTTTAGTAATTTACCTAATAAATTCAATCCGATAAATCCTGTAATTCCTGTTATAAAAACTTTCATTTAATTAATCCCCCCAGCCCATATAACAATGTTAGATGTAAATTCTGGGGAATACTTGTATTTGCAGCAACAGCAAGATAACATCCCTTGCAAGTTGGGAATGATTTATTTTTCACCTTCTTTCTTATTTCATCTGCTTTCTTAGAGAACCATATTTTCTTAAAATCAAAATCCACATTATGTAAATTTCCTAGAGGAGATTTATCGGCCATCATACAGCAAGCCCATACATTTCCATTAGTTGTTATCTGGACATGGTTAAATGTTGCATAACATGGCAATCCCTTACCTTTAATATATTTATCAATATATATCTTTCTTACAAGATTTGTTAATTTTGTTACATTTTTATTAGTGCTATAGACTCTAAAGACTTTAGCAAGATCTTCTTTTTTAGGCAAAATATCCGTCTTAATTGTGCCTAGTTCATATCTCAATTCAGAAGGCTCCATTATGTAAACATCGGGTTTTAATTTATTCACAACATAATCATAAATTTTAGGAACATCGTGAACATTCCATTTGCTTACAACAGTATGATAACATAAATTAGGATGTCCATATTTTTTCTGTAGTCTTCTTATAACTTTAGTTGTTTCAAGTAATTTTTTCCAATTACCAGGGATCCCTCTTATTTCATCATGCTTTTCTTCAATATGGTCTAGAGAAATATTTACTGTGAGATTTATATCTTTGTTCATTTGCCTAATAAATTTATCTAAAACTTTTTCTATTCTCTCAGGAAAAGTTGCATTTGTACAAATAGTTAATATTTTTGGTTTTTTATATTTTTGAATTCCTAAAAGTAATTCATAGGCATCTTTTCTTAGAAATGGCTCTCCTCCAGTAAATACACAAAAAGTAGAAGGGCCCATTGTTTTCCATGTTTTAATCCATTGCTTTGTTGTCATCTCTTCTTTTGCAAGTTTGGAATTTTTCCTATATTTCTCCCATATATGGCAAGTCTTGCATCTACTATTACATGCATTGGTTACTGAAAAAACAGAATTTGAAGGCATCATTTTAGGAAATCCAAATGCTCTAAATCCCTTATAACCCATAATCTGAAAAGAATATTTCAAATAATCTATTGTTTTCATTTTAATATTTAATTTAGATTCCCTTTAATAAACTTTTGTTAGGAATACTATTGTCTTATATTAGATTCATAGATAATTAAAACTGGTTGATTATCCTTTTCATAAACTTTGGCTGGAATCCACTTGTCTGCATTTTCCTGGGGATAATTATATGTCCATTGAGGATAAGGCTCAAATATAGATATCATCAAAAATCTTGGATTTAACTCCTGTATTTGTTGTTCAAAATCAGATAAATTTCTAGAAAAAGTATATGTATCTCTTTCTGAATAATATTGTACTTGGGGTTGAGAATCACTCATGATTATATCTTCTGGGTTTGAATTCTCTTTTAACCATACTCCTGCTTGTTTAACTTCTAAATAAGATGTTTTTTTAACCTCAATTAAACTATTTCCAAATTTAATATTTGGAATTAATAAAAGGCTTAGGATTATCAATATTATTAAAATTATAGTAAACTCCTTTAATTTATATTTCTTAATTAAAAAAGATTCTAAAATCACAAAAGGAGAAAATGCAATTAAAAATAAAAAGGGTAATGTCTGCATCATATATCTTTGTTCTAAATGGGGGGCAATATACCCTAAAAACATGAGTGCAAAAGCAACCCATAAAAAAACAAAAAATTTCTTTTGTACAATCTCGTCCTTAAAAATCTTATCAAATCCTAAAAATAGATCAATGAAAAAATAAAAAAACCCGATTATAAATAGAAAATAAATTGGACTTAAAACAAATAGTGAACTATAACCTGCTTGATTTCCATCTAATATATAAGGGATATTTTTAATATAAACAAAAATAGTTTTAAATCCCCCAACACCTGCAACTTCTCCTGTTTCCGATACACCGGATAATTGTTCAATTCCAAGATGATAGGTTAAAAGATCTATTAATGGATTTCCATAATGTTGAGCGTGAAGGATAACTTGAGGGGTTATAATTAAACCAAATATTCCAAGAGTTATCCATAGTTGCTTATTTCTTATAAATCTAAATTTTTCCTTTACAAAGAAAAATATTAAAAAAACTGGTACAAACATTAGATATTGCATTCTTGTCAAGATTGCAAGTGCAAAAAATGCTCCAAAAAGATAAATGAATTTATTCCCCTTTTTAAGAACATACCCCTTCCAGAAAAATAGTAATGAAGTTAAGAGAAAAAAAGTTGCTGGAATTGAAGTTAAGGGTCTTGCTGTGAAAAATAAAAATATCCATGATAAACTTAAGCCCAAACTTGTTAAAAGAGCTAGTTTTTTATTAAACATATCTTTTATTAAAAAATAAGAAGCAGCTATAATCCCTGTTGAAAATAAGACTTCTGACAATCTTAAACCTACTTCCCCTAATCCTATTTTGAAAAATATTGCACTAAAAAATGGCCAAAAAAATCCTCTTCTATAATACCAGGTATCTCTTATATCAAGTCCTAAACCAAATCTTTTTGCAGTTGACAAATAATCTCCCGCATCCCACCAAATAGGCTGATTCATTGTCTTAAAAAATATCCAAAGCCTTATTAGAAAAGCTGCTGTTAAAATCATTAAAAAAGTTTTATCATAATTATCTGTTATCCAATTAAATAAAACTCCTCTTACTTTTTCTTCTCTTTTCCCTATATCCGGATTTTCCATAAATAAACTGGGATTAATTAGTTTTTATTAGTTTTTATTTGTTATTATTTTGTTGATTCTATTCTTTTCCAAGCATCTGAATATTTCCTATCTTTTACCTTACTATTATAAAATAAATTTAACCAAATATAAAATCTCGCAGGAAAAAGAAGTAATGTAAAAATAAATTCTTTTAAATCTTTAGGATAGTAGAATAATCTAAAACCATCAAAGATCTCATTTGCAAAAGTTTTCATTCTAGGAATTTTTCGTGGATTTACATATCTACTAAGTGTGTCATGCGATGCTGCTGCCCTTATCTTTTGTTTGATAAAATCATTAAATTTATTCGGATATCTAACATAAACTTCTGAATTTGGAGCATATCCTATTTTATAACCCTTTAAGTAAAACATTATTGGAACAATTGTATCTTCAGCAGTATCTATTGGAAATTTTTTAATTATATAATTCCTAAATGCCCATAAATACCCTGAACATTCTAAGAATTCACCTTTTTTTGCTCTCTTTTTTCTTAATTCATGCGCCCCTGCATCAACTAAAACATGTGACCAATAACCCAGGATAGTATTTCTCGGTTCAATTGATCTAGGTCTTCCACTAACACAGCCAACTGTCTTATCTTTGAAATACTTTAAGATTTCATCTACAGAATTTTGGGATACAAATACATCACCATCAGTTAGAATTATTATCTCGCCTTTTAATTTTGGCAAAATAGAATTGAGTGCATAAGATTTCCCTTTACCCTTATCCTTAAAAAGTTTAACTTCTTTATATTTTCTAACAACATCATGTGTTTTTTTATCTGGAGCCGATACAATTAATTCATATTTCTCCTTAATATTTTGTTGTAAAAAAGATTCTATTGCTTTGCCAATTGTCCTTGGCTCATTAAATGAAGTAATTATTATTGATATCATTTTAAGCTTTATATCTAACTTTATCATACCAAACCTTAAAACTAGAGGGAAAAGAATGATAAATTGGTTTTAAAACTCTTTCTCTAAAGGAATCATAAATTTCTACAAAGTATAATATGAAATAAGTAAATCTAATATATCTAATATTTTTTCTAACTCTTTTAGGAATTAATAACCAATTAATTAAAAAATTAGGCATAGGTCCAAATCTTGTCTTTGTAACAGACCCCCTCATTAAATTAAGAATTAAAATTGGATAGGCATTTTTACTTTTAAGTTTAATATGTTTTGCCCTATCCCAATAATTAAGTTGATATGCTGCATCTGATTCTTTCTTTATTAATCCGTCTATTTTTGCTCTAGTATAAAGTTTGGTTCCTGGAAAAAATACTAAATTGTTTACTGATAAAAAATAGGGTTTTCTTAATTTCTGTAAGAGTTTTATTAGATTGATTATATCTTCAGTAGACTCATAAGGGTTGCATGTTATAACATCATACATTACTGCAAGTTTATTCTTATATTTATTGATAATTTTACTTGCTCTAATTATTGCTTCATCTGATTGTGCACGGTGATAAATCTCCTTATTTGTTCTCTCTGTACCTTGTATTCCAATAATTATATCTGTACATCCTGCATCTACAAGTAATTTAACTTTTTCATCAGTTATTGTTTTTGGATCTGCCAAGCATTTAAATCTCATATTAACCTTTTCCTTGTATAATCTACAGAATTTTTTTATGTCTTCTAAACTTCTTAATGAAAAAGTATCATCTCTTATATCAAAATAACCTAGTGTCGGAAATTTCTTTTTAATCTCAAGTATTCCATTTATTATATATTCAGGAGAATGCCATCTTAAAACTTTTTTTCTCTTTCCTTTGTAAAGTTCATTAAAAAGGCTATTGCTACAATAGTCACATCCATAAGGGCAACCTCTGCCTGTTAAAAAAAAAATTTGTCCATCTAAATCATTTTCCTTAAATTTTCTAATTATTCCATTATCTAAAATATAGTGGTCTTTGATGTCATAATCTGGAAGAGGGAGAATATCTAAATTATCTACTAAATTTCTTACAGGATTCTTAATTATCTTATCTTGTTTTTTTATCCAAAGATTTTTTATTTTGTCTATTTTTTTGTTTTTATTTATTGCATCTGCTAGCTCTAAAATCGCCTCTTCTGCTTCTCCAACACAAATAATATCTGCATATTCTATGCAGTCTTGGGGGGAAATTGTTGTATGAACTCCTCCATAGATTATTGGTATATTTAGTCGCTTTTTTAGAAAATTTATTATTCTTGAAGCCCTATTGGCCGTTGATGCAAAAGAATTTATTCCAATTAAATCACTTCCATTACAGATTCTTTCTAATTGCAATAATTCTTGTTTCGTATAATTCTTTGAATAATCTTCACTTAATCTCATAAAAACTATTTCTACATCATATCCTTTATCTTTTAAAACCGCTGAAATAGTTCTTATTCCCTGGTCAGAGGGGTATGTTGCAGGGGATATTAAGGTTATTTTCATATTTAACAAGAATAAATGGGTTTTATAAGGATTACTTATATGAGATATTCTCTCAAATCTATTCTTATATAAGATAGATAAAACTTAAATAGGCATCACTTAAGAATTAATTACAATGAAAGCATTAATTTTGGCAGGCGGGAGAGGTTCTAGATTAAATGAATTAACAAAAAATAAGAGTAAAAGTTTAGTAAAAATATTTGAGAAATCTCTAATAGAATATAATTTAGACCGCGCAGTTGAACTTGATGTAAATGAAATAGTAATTGTTGTAGGATATAAAAAAGAGGAAATAATAACTTATATTGGTAAGGAATATAGAGGAATTAAAGTTAGATATGCTTTCCAGAAAAAACAAGAAGGAGTTGTTCATGCAATTGAATGTGCAAAAGATTCAATTGGTAATTCTGATTTTATCCTAATGCTTGCAGATGAAATTGTTTTAGATGCAAAAATCAAAGATATGATGAAGAAATTTAAAGAACAAAACCTATTTGCAATTTGCGGGATTGTTAATGAAAAAGATAAATATAGTATTGGAAAGACTTACACTGCAATGTCAAATGAAGAAGGACGCGCTTTTAGATTAATAGAAAAACCAAAAGTAAAAATAAATAACACTAAGGGAACAGGACACATTATCTTTAAAAATGAAATTTTAAATTATATTGAAAGAACCCCTATAAATGCATTTAGAAATCAAAAGGAATTAGTTGATATGATCCAGGTTGCAATAGATGATAATCGAAAAGTTTACATTTACCCTATCACAAAAAATTACATTAATATCAATACAAAAGAAGATTACAATTTAGCAAAAAAAAGTATTAAAGAAAATAATCCCAAGGTCTTAATTATTCATAATCAGATGAAATATTATGGAGGCGCAGAATTATTAATTGTAGAACTAGCGAACTGGATGACTAAAATGGGAATTAAAAATGATATCCTAACACTTTCCAAATCAAAAAAAGTTGAAGATTTATTAATTGACACAGATATAATCATACCCTCAAATAATATAGATTTAAGACCTCCAGGATATAAGAATATTAAAGATATTTTTAAAGCAATAAGAGTTTTTAGAAAAAAATTAATTGAAATAAAGGATAATTACAATATAATAAATTTCCATGATTTTCCGGTTACTTGGAGTTTGTGGCCAAGAAAAAAATCTGCAGTTTGGTTTATGAATCAACCACCTAATTTATGGAGCAAACCTAACGCTGGATGGTTTTACAAATTACTTAATAAAATAAGGATATGGTCTGATCGATTTATTGTAAGACATGGAATAAATGAGATATGTGTTCTAGATAACTCATTTCACAAGCAAGCATATAAGCGATATGGAATTAACTCGAATATTGTTTATTGCGGTGTTAATCATGATTTCTTCTCTTATGGAAATAGAGAAAAAGCAATTAGAGAATATAATCTAAAAGGGAAATTTATTATTATGTATTCTGGCCAAATTGCAGAAGGGAAAAATACTCTTGATTGTGTAAAAGCGATTGAAAAAATAAAAGATAAAATCCCAAATATTCTTTTAATCTTAATTGGAAAAGAAGATCTAAAATATAAAACTGAGATGGATTCTTATATTAAAGAAAGAAAGCTTGAAAAATATGTCAAATTTATAGGAATGATTAATAAAAAAGAAAAATTGCAAGATTTATATAAGGCAGCGAATGTTGGATTATTCCCTGTTGGAAAACAAGGAGGATGGATTGCGCCATTTGAAATGGTATCATCAGGAATTCCGACAGTGATGTCAAGCGATATGGGAAGTTCTACTATTGCTAAGGAACATAATCTTTGTATTGTTACAAAGGAATATGATAAGGCAATACTTGAGATTTATAACAATTATAATAAATATAAAGAAAACACAAAAAAAGCAGCGATTTATATAAAAGACAATTTTTCATGGAAACAATATGCTGAAAGGATGATCTACATCTTTAGAAAAACATGGAAAATACCTTAATTAAATATATAAACTGGTTATTTTAGGATATCTCATGGCAAAATTAGTACTTGTAAACTCTGGAAAAGATTATGAATATGGTGTTCATGAACCATTACACTTACTTGTTCTTGCAGCATATGCTAGAAAACATGGCCATCAAGTTGCAATTGCAGACCAAATAGCAGGTGAAGATATATTTAAAAAAATAAAGAAATTAAACCCTGATTTTGTTGGAATAACCGGGACAACTGCAGTTATTAATGAAGCATATGAAATATCTGATTGGTGCAGAAAAAATGGATTTAGAACAATTCTCGGAGGAGTTCATGTTAGTGTTAGGCCCGAGGAAGGTTTAGAACATGCAGACTATGTTGTCAAGGGAGAGGGCGAAGAAGCACTAATCAAAATTCTAGAAGGATCAAAAGAGAAGATTGTTACAGGAAATCCTATAACAGATTTGGATAGACTCCCAAAGATAAATAGAGACTTAATAAATACCAAATATTATCAAAAAGGAAAAGATAGAAATCCCGGAACCCATTTACATTTTGTCCCTCCAAACACCAAGCTAAACTCGGTTTTATTCACTAGAGGTTGCCCATTTAATTGTATCTTCTGTCATAACAGCTGGAGAGGGTTAAAAGTTAGATTTCATAGTGCAAAAAGGATGATAGAAGAATTAAAGGAATTAGAAACAAAATATGGAACAGAAGCAGTATTTTTTATGGATGATGATTTATTATGCCATAAACAAAGAATAGTAGAATTTTGTGAATTATTTATTAAAGAAAAACTAAAAATTTTTTGGGGATGCCAATCAAGAGTAGCTATGGTTAATAAAGATCTACTAAAATTATTGAAGAAAGCTAATTGTAGACAAATTACTTTTGGATTAGAAGCAGGAAGTCAAAGAATATTAAGTATGTTAAAAAACGATACAACAACAATTGAACAAAATAAAAGAGCAATTAAAATGGTAAAGGATGCAAAAATTCTTGCTTGTGGCTCATTTATGATTGGAAGTCCCGGAGAAACTGAAGACGAAATAATGCAGACAAAAGAGTTCATAATTAAAAATGATTTAGACGGATTTGGAGCAACTGTAACAACTCCATTCCCTGGAACAAAATTATGGCAAATGTGTGAAGAAAAAAAGATTATCCCTCAAAAGATAAACTGGAAAAATTTTAATTTAAATAAACTAACATTTGGCTTAACTGAAATTTCCCAAGAGAGAATGGAAGATATAAAAAAAGAATTTATAAATTTGGCACTAAAAAGAAATCCTGGAATGACCCCAAAAGATATGCTAAAAATTTCAATAAAACATCCAAAAAAAGCAATTACAAGAGTTGTTAAAAATCCAGGATCACTTATTACAATCCTTAAACGATTAACAAATTCTAAAAATTAAGATAAAATATCTATCCTTTCCCGATATATACCGGACAATTAATACATTCTTTTGGACATTTATTTTGCCTTATTTGTTTTCTTAGATTAACATATCTCTCTGAATACCAAATTTTTCTAAAAGGAGTTTTTAATGCATCTCCTAGAGAATTTTCATGCTGCCATGTTCTTTGATTGTTCTCATTTTGACCACAACAAGGAGTTACGCCTCCTCCAACAAAAATAAACGGCATAATATATTGTTTACAATTAGTAATATCTGTTTTATCTTCTTCTGAACACTGATTAAAAGTTACTGGCAATCCCTTACTACGAGCATAATTAACTATTTTCTTTCTATAAGCTTCATCCACCTTTACTTGAAAACCTCTTGCATGTTTAAACCCATGTAAAAGAGGGGTAATTAATACTTCTCCAATTTCTGTATTTAGACTTTTAATAAAATCGATAAACTCAAATAATTCATCTTTTGATTGCTTGGTTACAATAAAATGAAAACTAAGAATTGGAAATCTTTTTTTCATCTGTTTTTTTAGTCTTACAAAAGTTCTTATGTTTTTGACAACATTATCAAAATTAGATCCTTTACATATATATTCAGATGTTTTCTTTGTCCCGCCATAAATAGAAACAAACTGAAAATCAGGTCCAATCTCAATTAATTCCTTAATTTGATTATCATCTTTAAAATTTCCAAAATGATCAAATACTTCAATTATTGTTCCTCTTGATTTTATATAAGCCATCATTTTATGATAATCTTTATTTAAATATCCTGAACCAATTCCTGTAAGACCTATCCATTTTGGTCGCCCAAAATCATCAAATACTTTTTTAAAATCCCTGAAAGACATGCTTTCTGAAGGTTCCTTCCAATATGTCCTCTCACAAATCTTACACCTAAAATTACAAACAGTTGTTGGTTCTATTTCTAAGAAAGGAGGGAATAGATCAATTCCTAATTTTGGAAAAAGCCTATTTAATAGAAATGAACTCATCTTATGATTCCACCACAGAGGATAAACCCAAAACATATTGTAGATCTCCCTAAATCTTCTAGCTTTAATAAAATTAGAAAACAATTTCAATTTGTGATTTAATGACATTGAGGGCATATAATTCTTAAAAAAATAGGGTTTATAAAAATGGTGTAAGAAAACTACAAAACCTATTTAAATTGAAAAAATCCAATTATTCAATGAAGAAAATATTGTTTTTAAGAGCAAATAGTGGATGGAAAGATCCTTCTCCTCCCCTGGCTTTTAGCTATTTAGGGAAAATTGCAAAAGACAATGGATTTGAAGTTTTAGTTGAAAATTTAAATGCTCAATATAATAATAAAACTACTGAAGATATTATTAATTTAATAAAAGAAGAAAAGCCATCTATTGTTGGAATAAGCATCTTTACAAATTATGCTATAGATTCATATGAATTATTAAAGAAAATTAGGAAATATTGTGAATTAATTATTGTGGGAGGGCCTCATGTTACTATTTATCCTGAAGAATGTCTTGAAATGGGAGCAGATATAGCTTTTATTGGAGAAGCAGAAAATTCTTTCCAAAAATTATTAAAAGTATTGAACTCTGATGGTAAACTGGAAAAAGTTGAAGGAATTGTTTATAAAAAAGGGGATAAAATAAATAAGACAGAAATTCCTAAACCAATAGATATAAATCATCTTCCCATTCCCGATAAAGAAATTCATAGAAAAAATGATTATATAAAAGTAAGAGGGGAAATAAATAATTTTGGGGGAATTCTATCTAGCAGAGGATGTCCTGGAAGATGTACTTACTGCTACCATTCTCTATTTGGCAGAGGTTTTAGATATAGGTCTACTGAGAAAATATTTAAGGAGATTGAATATCTTTACAAAAACTATGGTATCAAACATATTAACTTTATAGATGATGCTTTTACAATTAATAAGCAGAGATTAGTTGAATTATGTAATATGTTCATTGAATCAAAACTCCCCATAGAATGGGTATGTGCAACTAGAATAGATTTTTTAGATGGAGAAATTATCTTAAAGATGAAAAAGGCAGGGTGTGTTATGATAAGTCTCGGTGTTGAAAATTGTATTCCAGAAACTTTAATAAAAATAAAAAAAACAGGAGACCCAAAATGGTATATTGAACATGTAGGAAACATCTTAAAATGGTGCAAGGAAGCAAAAATAAGGGTAGGTGTAAACATACTTACAGGTTTTCCATGGGATACTGTTAAAGATATTAAAAAATTACAAGAATATGTAAAGAGAATCAGTCCTTATGTTACCCAAGGTTTTTGTGGAGGAATCTTACAGCCATTGCCTAATACCGAGATTTATGATAAATATGCAAAAGAATATAGATTTGAAAAATGGTGGTTATATAAAAAACCATTATTTACAGAGAACTATCATCCATTTTTTATGCTCTACTACCATCCATTTTGGGAACAATTAAATAATAATTTTTTTAATCTAGATAAAAATGTTTTTGGAGAGATTGATAAGCTTTATAGGATAATGGGAAAATGGAACTTGAAGATATTAGTTAAAAGACGTTTTAAAAATCCCTTAATAAGGCCAATATTATATAATGGATTATTAATATCAAGTAATATCTCTCTTTTTCTATATAAAATTTCACCTAATTTAGAAAAAAGTATTATGAGAACCTTATCCAATTTTAGTTATAAATTTAAATATAAGAAATAATGAAACAAAAATTAAAAGTAATTCATATTGAACATTGTTCCCATTCCTACTTTGTATCTGATAATAAAAATCTTGATGAAGTTGTTAAAGGAAGTTGGGGAACACAAGTTGGAAGAGAAGTTAAAAGATTTTACCCAAATATAGAAGTTGAATGCTGGTTTCCTGAGAAAATTGAGAAAGAAAAAAGAGTATTTAATTATCTTAATATGAAAATGAAGATATTCCCTACAACATTCTCGCCAATGTACGCTCTTGATTTTTCCTTACAGATGATAAGAGAATTAAAGGAAGAAATAAATAACTGTAAAATAAACAATATAAAATTAATAATACATATACATGAGTACCATAATCTCCATGGATTATTAATTGCCGGATTATTTAAAAGACAAAAAATGATTGCCCAGCATCATGGAGGTAGTTGGCCATTAAAACACTTAAAACAAACAAAAAAGTATCTTTTATTTTTCCCCTTTTTCTTAATTGGACAAATATTAGAAAAAATAGTCTTAAAAAATATTGAATGTTTTTTTGCCTTAAGTCAAGAAGAAATAACTTATTTAAAAAAGATTTCTCCTCATTCAAAAGTAAAATTTCAAACAATGGGAATTGAAGAAGAATATTTTGAAAATATAAATAAAAAATTAGCAAGAAAAAAATTAAAACTACCTGTGAACAAAAAAATATTTATCTTTATAGGAAGAATTAACAAGGAAAAAGGGATAAAATATTTATTAGATTCTATGGAAAATTCAAAAAATATAGATTTAAAAATAATTGGTTATACTCAAAGTATTGATTATTTTAAAGAATATTCAAGAAAACTTAAACTAAAAAATGTTGAATTTTTAGGAGGAGTTTTTGGTAAGAAAAAGCTGTTGTATCTAAGTGCTGCAGATGCCTTAATCCTCCCATCATCTAAAGAAGGTGCTCCTGTGACAATAATGGAGGCATTTGCAAGAAATCTCCCTGTAATTACGACGAATGTTGGAGGGATTCCTTTAATGGTAAAGGATAAAAAGAATAGCTTAATTATAAAAGAGAAAAATTCAAAAGATATTATTAGAGCAATTAATCAATTTATAGAAAAACCAATAAAAAATGTCAAAAAATATAGTGAGAAATATAAATGGAGAAACATAATTAAAGATACTATTAAGGAATATGAAAATTAATGAAAAACGATGGAATCTCGCACAGAGCTCCGAAGAGAAATACTGGGAACAATTTACAACAAAATCTCTTTTAGAATATCTTGAAAAAGAATATAAAAAGGACTTAGATAAACTTTTAAAGAGATTGAGGAAATTTATAACTATAAATAAGAATACTAAAATTCTTCAAATTGGATGCGGCCCACTAGACATAATAAATTATTTTAGAAAAGGAAAAACATATTCTATAGATCCTTTAGCAGAGTTTTATAAGAAAAGATTTAAAATAAATTATAAGTCAACTCACTTAAAAAAAGCTTCAGGAGAACAAATTCCCTATGAAGATAACTATTTTGATTTAGTTATCCTAAATAATGTCCTGGACCATACTAAAAATCCTGAAAAAGTACTCTCTGAAATTTTCAGAGTTTTAAAAAAAGAAGGTATACTTCACCTAGAAATTCAAATTTATCAAGAAATATTCTTAATACTCTCAAAAATATGGGGTCCTCTTAAAAAATTATTTACTAAGGAAATGTTTAATATACATCACCCCCATATGTTTCTTTCAAAAGATGTGGAGAAAATAATATCCCAGAAATTTATAATCCTGGATAAAGAATATGAAGATATAGAAAAATTAAAAGAAGAAAGAAAAAAACAAAGATTTACCTTAAGATTTTTAGCTTTATTTAAAATCTGGGGAAATATAAATTACAGATTTATTTGCAAGAAAAAATAATATGTCCTATAAAACTATGAAACTAAAGAAGTATTATGATTTCCTAAAAAGTAATAATTCATTTTTAAAAACCAAATCTAATCAGAAGCTAAAAATTCTCCTTAATATCACAAAATATCTAAAATCAAAAAAGAAATTAATTGTTAGAAATAAACCAATAATTGCCCAAATAGAGCCTACTTCTCATTGTAATCTTAAATGTGAAATGTGTATTAGAGAAAAAATAGATGTTCCTATTGGAACGATGACTTTTAAAGATTTCGAGAAAATTCTAGAAGAATTAGATTCTTTATCAAAAATACATCTTTCAGGACAAGGAGAACCTCTTCTTAATAAGGAATTATTTGATATGATAAAATATGCAAATAATCGTGGCATAACCATCTTTTTTACAACAAATGGAACAATGTTAACAAAAGAGATAATCAATAAAATCTGCAAAGTAGATATAGGAGAGATAGGGATATCTATTGATTCTACAATTAGAAAAAAATATGAGAGAATAAGAAAAGGTGCTAATTTTAATAAGGTTAAAATAAATATAAAAAATTTAGTTTTAGAATTAAAAAAGAATAAAAAGAAAACTATTGTAAGTACTAGTGCAGTTATTTTGAAAGATAATCTTAATGAAATGCCTGAATTTATTAAATTAGCAAATAGTCTTGGTATAAAAAAAGTAGGATTCCAAACAGTCCAAGAAAAAAAAGATTATTTGGATAAATATAATCCAAGAACAAAAACTCAAGTAGTCTCAAATTTTAATGGAAAATTAAAAGAGAAAATTAAAGAAGCCAAGAAAATTGCAAAAAAATATAATATAACAATTATATTTGATGAAGAAGAAAGTGTTGGATGTATCTGGCCTTGGAGAAGTATTTATATTACATGGAATGGAAATATTACTCCTTGTTGCAAAATACTTGATTATAAAAAACCTTACTTTGGAAATATTTTAAAAAAAGATTTCTGGGAAATCTGGAATGGAAAAGAATACCAATTAACTAGAAAATTATTAAGAAAAAGAAAAGCCCCTCTAGAATGCAAGGGATGTAATATGGTTTAAGAAAGAATATATAAAATATCTCTTGCAAAACTTTGAGGGAATATCTTTGCTAAAAAATTCTTAAAAACTTGTGGTAAAAAAGAAGGATTGGTTGAGGCAATATAATCTTTCTTTAAAACTTTAAATCCACTATTAATTAAAAATCTTTCTCCTGTTTTTATTGAAAAATAATGCAAATGTCCATAAGGATCAAAGGGATTTTCTGTTATAGACCTATTAAAGAGAAATCTAACCTTATTTAGAAGATGATAATCATTAGGAAGAGTTATAATAATCTTCCCCGATTCATTTAATCTTTTTTTTGATTCAATAAGAAGCTTTTTTGAATCTATTACATGTTCTAAGATATCTAATAGAAGAATATAATCAAACTTTTGATTTTTAAATGGAATTTCATCTTTATTTAAATCAGCTTGTTTAGCTTTTATATTCTTTTTAATTAGTTTATTAACTAGATTTTTATCGATATCTACCCCATAATATTTACAATTTGGGATAAACCTCCTGAACATCCCATTATTACATCCAATATCCAATACTTTAGAATTCTCTCTAATTAATTCTGCAACTTTCTTAAACTTATTCTCCAAAAAAATTTGATGATTGCCCATCTGATAATTAGTAAAACTCTCCTTAAAAATTTAAGTAGATTGTATTTCTTTTATCTCCACACTAGTATGTTTTAGTTCTTGTTTATAATTTGTTTTAAGTTTAACATCGCAAGGATTACATTGTCCATATTGATTACATCGTCTAAAAATGTCTTCTATCTGGAAATTAAGATTAGTTATATCGCCAATACTATTTTCTTTTGCATAAAGATCTCTATGACACTTATATATATCTCCTTTTGGTCCGATTAATAATTCAGAGGTTTTACACATACAATTCTTAGTATTCTCTTCTAGAATTGAATTAGGGTATTTTGAATAATCTCCATGAGTAATAGAGAAAGGTCTATCAATATCATCAAATCCCTCATATTTTCCTGTAAAATCTTTTTCTCTATAATTTATCCCAGAATCTATACACCTAAATTGCATCTGAGTGTTTGCAGCAGATAGCATTGGATCTGGGTGTTTTAATCCGTAGATTCCTATATCAAATCCAGCATCCTTAAATTTCCTTACATTTTCAACTAGTTTCTTTCCATCTTCCATCTGTTCTGGATGATAACTGACTCTAATTGAGGCATATTTAGACTTTCTATTAATCTTTTTTGGATCGACTTCTGAAATAAATCTCTCTAATCCTTTATCTCCAATATAAAGATTTGTTAATATATCAATATTAAGTTCTGGTTTTAAATTATTAATTATATATATAAAATCCTTATGTAAGAATGGTTCACCTCCACAAAAAGTAATTGGAAGATTTTCTCTTGATTCAATTCTATTTAATGCTTTAACCCACTCTTCTCCCGAGAGTTCATGAAATCCTTTTCGATTTAATATCTCTCCAAAATCATTTAGACAAAAACTACAACTAAGATTACAATTCATAGTTAAAAATGCTGCAATATATTTATATGAATCCGGAATTTCAATGGTTTTCTGTTTACTCATAAACTGGAACTAAAAAGAAGGTTTAAAAGAATTATTATAGATAAATATATACAGAAACTATAGTCCTAATTTTTCCTTATTTTGCACAATAAAATTTAGGTAGTACTGAGCAAGTTTTATTTTAAATAATTCCTTAAATTTAAAATAATTTAATGTTGACCCTCATTTAATTTTATTTTATTTAAGGGTGTATCTACTTTGCCAACAAAGATGGAATTACTGCAATTATCACTTGCAAAAATCTCTCCAAGAAACTCTATTTTATTTATATTAACATTTTCTATCTCCTCGTTTATTTCTCTTTTAATTGCTTCTAAATCTGTTTCATCTCCCTCTATTCTCCCTCCAATAAAATCCCAATATCCTGGAAAAGGTATATCCAATTTATTGTCTCTTAAAAATAACAAGAATTCTTTCTTAGAATTTAATAATATTATTTTTGATGCTCTCTCCATTTTAATAAACTTGTGTAAACTTTATAATTTTTAATTCTTTTGGAGGAATTATTTTTTTTATAAAAAAGAATTATTCCTTATGAATATATTCTAAGGGGAGTGTTTTAATTACATCCCAATTTTTATCTACCCACTTAACACATTGTTCAATTCCTTTATCAAAATCTACTTTGGGTCTCCAATTAAATCTTTCTCTTGCTTTACTTGAATTTAGAATATATTCCTTATCTTGCCCTTTTCTTTCATCAACTATCTCAGAAAAATCATCAAAATCTTTTCCTATTTTATTAGAGATCTTCCTAACTAGATTATTAATACTAATTCCTGAATCTGGAGATAAATGATATACTTCCCCCTTATTAGTATCCTCTAATATCTTTAATATACCACTACAATCATCTTTAACATGAAGGTAAGATTTTATTGCTTTTCCTCCTCCTTGAAGTTGTAATTTCTTTCCTAATTTAGCATAAATTATTGTGCGAGGGATAATCCTAAATAATTGTTGGCAAGGGCCATATACATTAGTAGATCTTACAAAATTTGCAGGAAAATTAAATTGTTTTACCAAATTTTGTATAAACATATCTCCTGCTGCTTTCGATGATGCATAAGGAGTACTGGGATTATAAGATGTATTTTCATCAATTTCATTGCATGAACCATAAACTTCCGGAGTAGAAATCTGAACATATTTCTCAAAGGATTTTATCTTTCTTAATTTATTTGTTAAATTAGCAATTCCTAAACAATTAGTACGAAACCAATGTTCTGGATTATCCCAACTTTGTCCAACCATCCCCTGAGCAGCAAAATTAACTACTTTTTTTACATCTTCTTTTCTAAGAATATTAACTATATTGCTTAAATCATCATTTATATTTTCTTGAAAAAATTTAAATCCTTCTTTACCTTTGTATGGAAGAAAGATCGAATTAGATTCTGGAGATCTGCTAATTCCGATTACTTTATAATCAGTATTTTCCAAAAGGTGGTCAACAAAATGAGCTCCTGAAAATGAATTACTTCCAATAACTGCAACTTTCTCCATTTTATAAATTAAATAGGTTTATTTTTAAAGATTTATATGTTAAATAAAATTAATATGTAGCGGACGTTTTCCTTTTGGTTCTTCTAATTTAATTTTCCCTTGTTTTAAATCCCATAAATACTCGTTAATTCTATCTTGGCAGCACATGACTCCGCAATCAGTATGAACATTATGTTTATTAGATGCTAGATGATTTACAACTTCCCAATATTTATCACTTTTTAAGATATCTTTAAAAGGTTCTTCTGTGATATTTCCTATATGGTGTTTTTGGTATTTTGAATTAAAAAGTTGGCCACATGGAGCAACTAATCCTGAACCGGATAATTGCATAAGAAAAGGGGTTCCATAACATTTAGAATATTTCTTTCTCCCTCCACTTAGAATTTTAGACCATTTAGCCTTAACAAAATAATTTTCATCAGAATATGTTTCAGCTTCTTTTAAAATATTAATTAAATCAGATTCAAGATATTCTTGATAATCTGATCCAAGCTTTCTTTTTTCATCATCACTACAATGTTTTATGACTAAGTAATCTACTCCAAGGTTTTTTCCTAATTTTGTAAGAGGAATAACATCTTCCTTAAACTTTGGCATAAATACCATTTGCATTCCAATTGTTACATCTAATTTTTTTTCTTTTTTAATTTTAACACTCTTTTTAATATTCTCTATAACTTTATAGAACTCTTCTTCCTTACAACCATGAATTTCCGAATATCTTTTTGGGATCCCTGCAGAAATATTAAATCTGAACCAGGTGGAAGAAGATAATATGCTTCCCAATTCTTCTTCCTTTAAAAGAGCACCATTTGTTGCAACAGCCATGTCTATTCCATTCTTTTTTCCATAAACTAAAGTCTCTGCAAAATGAGGGGAAACCGTGCTTTCGCCATCTCCCATAAGAATTACTCCTTTAACACCCATTTCTGCACAATCATCTAGAAATCTAAAGGTGTGTTTCTTAGACATCTTAGTATTATCATTTTCTTGCAATTGACTATAACAATAAGTGCATTTGTAATTACAAGCTCTTGTTAAAGCATAATCTATTGTAATGGGGACAATTCTTTCACCCCTTAACCATGCTTCAACTCTATCTTTATGCCAAGCTAATTTATGCCCATCCAAAATTATTGGTTCTTCTCTCTTTTTTCCTTCTTTGTTCATTTTTTTGATTGAATAGATTTGTTTATAAATTTTATGTATTTTTTATATAAAGTTATCATGAGATCTTGGATTCTTTACCCTATGGAGATATCTATTAAGAGGATCTAATCTACACCCTTCCCTGCATCCTTCAATATTTATCTTTTTGCTAATCTCTTTCCTTTTTTTCCCTTCCCAAATTTCTGAAAAAGAATTTTTATATAAATTCCCGTAAGTAAATTTTCCCTCTTTATAAAATAAATTGCAGGGGATAATATTCCCTTTTGAATCTATTAATGTAAAAAAAGGAAGTCCATGACATTCAGAATAATTAATTCCTTCATTAATTCTTTTTGCTGTTTGTCTTCTAAATAAAATCTTAAAATTATCTGAATTAAATCCTGCTAATTTTCCTTCAAGTTTATTAAATTCACTAATTCCTATTGCATAATTATTATTACTATTTGGGTGTTTAGAATAAGGTTTAATTTGAAGATTATCTACTCCAATATCTCTTAATATCCTTGCAAGTTTTGGGGCCTCATCTATATTTTGGGATATTGCTAAAAATTGGATTCCTATTGTTGTATCTAAATTATTCCTTATCTTATACTCAGTACATCTTTCTATATTTCCTATGACTCTAGAGAAATCTTTCTCACTTGTTCCATGAACCTCTGAATAATTTTTAGAGCTACCTGAATTAACACTAAATCTTAACCATGAAAGATGGGGTAAAATTTGACTTATCTTTTTATCATTAAAAGGAACGCCATTTGTGGTTATAGAAACATCCATCCCTTCTTGTTTTGCAGTTTTTACAAATAGACTTATCTCCTTATGTAATAAAGGTTCTCCTTCTCCTGCAAACATTACTGATTTTATCCCTTGTTCCCCCATATCTTTTAATGTTTGCAACATAACATCCTTATCAATAAAATCTTTTCCATATTCTAAATAAGAAAGCGCACAAAATCCACATCGATGATTACAAGTATTTGTGGGTCCTATTTCTGCATAAATTGGAGCGCAATCTCCTTTTTCTTCCCATTCAGAAACTCTTTCAGGGTGATACATTAGTTTATGATTATCTACATCAGTCATTTTTTATTTTTAAAGAATTTATGAATAGTCTCTATTACATATTCTACTTGTTCATTAGTTAACTCTGGATAAATTGGGAGAGATAAAATCTCTTTACATATCTTCTCTTGCAGGGGAAGATGATAATTAAGGAGGTTTAACTTTTGATTATGGTATAATGGTTTTGAAAAATGAGAAAATATCTCTATTCCATTTAGTTTTAGAAAATCAATAAGTTCTTGATGATAAGATGTACGAATAACATAGGAGTTATATGTATCAAAAAAATCTTGTGGTGATGGGGAAGGTGGAAGTATCAAGGGCAAATCTGCTAATCTTTTAGAATAAATAGATGCTATTTCTCTTCTTCTTTTTATCCAATTATCAAGTAGTTTAAATTTTATATTTAATAAAGCTGCATGAAGATTATCTAATCTACTATTATAACCAAAATCAAAGATATCTCCTCTTGTTTTTTGGCCATGGTTTCTCAAATATCTTATTTTTTCAGCTATTTCATCATTATTTGTAGAAATAAATCCACCGTCTCCAGCACAACTAAGAGTTTTTAATGGATGTGTGGAAAAACATCCTGCAAGTCCAAAACTCCCTGCTTTCTTACCTTTATATAACGAGCCAAGAGATTGACAGGCATCTTCTATGATTATTAAATTATGTTTTTGTGCTAGCTCCATTAATTTACCCATATCACATATTCTTCCATTTAAATGAACAGGAATTATTGCTTTTGTCTTAGAGGTTATTGCTTTCTCAACTTCTTCCATGTCCATATTAAAGTCATCCTTAATATCAACTAAAATTGGTTTAGCTTTTCTATGAACTATTGCTGCAATTGTTGCAATAAAAGTATGTGCAACAGTAATAACTTCATCTCCTTCTTTTATCCCTGCAACTTCTACAGAAAGGGATAAAGCATCTGTTCCAGAATTAACTCCTATAACATGTTTTACTCCAAGGTATAATGCCATATTATTCTCAAATTTTTCAACATCATTTCTAAGAATAAAACTTCCTTCATTCATAACTCTCTTAAATTCTTCTGTAATTTCCTGCTCTGAATTCTTAAATTGCAAAGAAAGATCAATAAAGGGAACTTTCCACTTCATTTTTTAATAAATTTTTTACCTCCTTATAAACAGTTTTTGGAGAAATAGATTCCATACACAATTCTTCTTCATTACATCTTACATCAAAACAGGGAATACACTTTTTATATCCTTCTGGCAAAATTGCTTTTCCTCTGCCATAAAAATGAACTTCTTTATGAGGTGTTGGTCCAAAAAGCCCCAATACTTTCTTCTTAAGAGCTATTCCTAGATGCATACCTAAACTATCATTTGTGGCAACTAACCTACAAGAATCAATCCAATCAATATATTTATTTAGATTTGTAAGGATTTCATCAGATTGCTTATCTTGCCTACTTACTTTAAGTCCATCTTTGACTAAAATTGATTCTAATTCATCCCAATTTTTTTTAGACCAGCTTTTTATGGGCCACTTAGGGCCAATTTGAGTATTCAACCCTACATCATAAATTTCCTTATTATTTGGTTTATAACCTAAGACATATTCCTCCTCTTCCCATTTCTTACCAACAATTTCAAACAAAAGTTTTTGAGCAGTTTGCAAATTATTTTTTTTAAGATGCGGGCTAATACTCAAGGATAATATATCAAAGGCATTATCAAATGCCCCTGTTTTTCCCAACTTCCGATCAAATCTAAATCCTTTTTTATTCCAAGCATCTATTTTATTTGCAAATCTACAAATATCCTTATCCTTTTCTAGATTAATTAAAGTATCGAATTCTTCATCTAATAAATGTATTGCATTTTCAAAATCAAGATATAATAATCTATCAATATATTTATTTTGTTTTAATAAAGGAAATGCAGATTTATCTGTTAACCATGTAACATTACTTTTTTTATAAAGATTTAATAATGCTGTTGATCTTAAAATATCTCCTAAACTAACTTTCTTTAGATGATTTTCCACATCTAAAATCTCAGAATAACCTGTTTTAATAATTAATACTCTCTCCTTTTCCATGTAAATGCAAGATAAAGATGAATTTAAAAAGATTATGTATCTAAAATTCAATCTTATTTATCTTTAACAACATTCTTAACAAACTTCTCTAATCTTGGAAAATTCTTATTCATATCAAAATCTTTTCTTGCTTTTTTGACATTTTCTATAAGTTTTGAATAATTTAGTTTATTTAGTCTCTTTTTTAATGTCTTTAGATTTTGAATTTTATAGGGTATATTAATCTTATAATTAGTTAACAATTCTCCTGTAAAAATAGCATCATCCTCATAGATAAGTGGAAGTCCTGCTTCTAAATAAGAAGCTATCTTATTCCCTGTTGAAAATTTTAATTCTAAATCATACTCTGATAATTCTGTTTTTGGTCCTGAAGGATAAAGTCCGTAATCATAATTAGATATCTCTGCTGCAATTTTATCTGGTTCTAAGGGGGAATGGAGATGGAAATAATTTGATTTTAAAAGACTTCCATACGATTTTGTGAATTCAGATTCTTCTTTAAAGAATTTCATTAATTGCTCTTTTGAAATAGAATTAGGTCTTGAATATATGTGTATATGAATTTTTTGATTTACTAAATCTTTTAAGGTATTATAAACATATCTTGCCCCAATAGGTCCAACACTTCCCATAGAATCTATATGAACTATATGAATCTCTTTATCTTTTCTTGAAAGTTTATTTTTATTAATAGGAACATTGAATTCTTTTGAACAATAAGGAAGAAAACTTAAAGTAAGGGGGGATAATTTTATTTTATCCCCTAACATTCTTCCATTTAAGAATTCTAATTCTCTTGGATAACCCTTATGAATTATTCCATCTGCATTTTCAAAACAAAACCTCTCTGCCTTGAGCTCAAATTTTGACATTCCTCCAAATTTTATTGCATGTTCTACACTCTTATAATATTGGCAACGAATATCGTAAGGAAAATAAATAATTGGAATTTTTTTAAATAACTTCATAGTTAATGCACAAGGCCAACTTGGAGAGCCTCTAGTAAAAATAACATAAGGTTTTAATTTTAAAATTGAGATAATTGACTCTATTAATCCCTTTAATTTCTTAACAAGAGACATTAAGATTAAATGAACATTTTTTAAATTTATCTTGAAAAAACTAAGATCAAAAAAGATTATCTTATCAAAAGCTCCTTTATGAAATTCCTTTGAAGCTCCTTTTGATTCCAAAAGAATTATCAAAATTGTTTTATAGCCTTTCTTTCTAAATAGTCTTGCTATTTTATAAACCATAACTGTTGGAAAGGGTTCTAAAAAAACTATTTGTTTTTTATTTTTCTGTTTAAATTTCATCATATCTCATAATTTAGTTGTTTTATAAAACAATACTATCCCAAATACATAAATCTTTAAAAAGACAGCCATTTAGAAAAATTTATGAGTATTACAAAAGAATATCTTATTAATTTTGAAGAAGAGATAAAAAATTTATTTTTAAATAGAAAAATAAAAGGACCAATTCATTTGAGTGTTGGTAGTGAAGATTATCTAATTAAAATTTTTAAAAAAATAAAAGAACAAGATTGGGTATTTTCTACGCATAGGCCCCATTACCATGCATTATTAAAAGGCATACCTAGAGAAAAAGTAAAAGAAGAAATACTTGCAAAAAGAAGTATGCATATCAGTAGTAAAGAGTATAAATTTTTTACTTCAGCAATTGTTGGAGGGAATTTGCCTATAGCTGTTGGAACTGCAATGGGGATTAAAAGAAAAGGCCTTGATGAAAAAGTATGGTGTTTTACAGGTGATATGGCTGCAGAAACAGGAATTTTTCATGAATGTGTAAAATACTCTAAAGGACATAATTTACCCATAACTTTTGTAGTTGAAGATAATGGATTGGGAGTTGCAACCCCTACAAGAGAGGTATGGGGAATTACAGATAACGCTAAATCTAATATTACAAAATTTAAATATTCTAGAAAATATCCCCATGTAGGTTGTGGGAAATCTATAACTTTCTAAAATGATTTATAAAGATGAATTAACAAAAGCTATGAAAATTCTTGCAAAAGATAAAAAAGTTTTATTTTTAGGTCAAACAGTGGGATATAAAGGAAGTGCCCTGCATGAGAGTCTAGAAAAGATATCTAAATCAAAAAGAATAGAACTCCCTGTAATGGAAGATACTCAAATAGGAATCTCTACTGGATTAAGTTTACAAGGATATATCCCTGTTTCTGTTTTTCCAAGATTTGATTTCTTAATTTGTGCTACAAATCAATTAGTTAATCATCTAGAAAAAATAAGTGAAATGACTAATAATGAATTTAATCCAAAAGTAATAATACGGACTGCTGTTGGTGCAACATCTCCTTTATATCCAGGAGTTCAACACTGTTCAGATTATACAGAAGCATATAAATTAATGTTAAAAAATATTGAAGTAGTAAAACTAGAAAATAAAGAAGATATAGTCCCTGCATATAAAAAAGCATTAAAAAATAAAAAATCTAGTTTATTAGTTGAATTTTCTAATAAATATAATACCTAAAATGTCATCAAATTTAGACTTACTTTTAATTAATGTTGGAGGAACAAAAAAGAAAGTATATCAAGATTTAAGCAAAGATTTTTCTGCAATAGAACCTCCATTTTGGGCTGCATTAACAGCCGGGTTTATCAGAAATAAGGGCTATAATGTAAAAATAATAGATGCAAATGCAGAAAACTTAACTCATAAGGAAACAGCAAGAATTGTAAAAGAAGATAATCCAAAATTAACTAATATTGTTGTTTATGGTCAACATCCTTCAGCATCAACACAATTAATGACAGGTGTTGGAGAATTATCTAATGAAATAAAAAAAATAGAACCAAATAGAAAAATAATCTTAACAGGACTTCACCCATCTGCACTGCCTAGAAGAACCTTAAAAGAAGAAAATTGTGATTTTGTCTGTCAAGGAGAAGGATTTTACACTCTACAAGGATTGTTAGAAAACTCTAAACCGAATAATATCCCTGGATTATGGTGGAAAGAAAATGGAAATATAAGAAATACTCCAAGAGAAAAAAATATGCAAAATCTCTCTAAAGAATTAGATAGTGTTGCATGGGATTTATTGCCAATGGATAAATATAAAGCTCATAACTGGCAGTGTCTAGATAACTTGGATTCAAGATTTGGATATGCATCTATCTCGACAAGTCTTGGTTGTCCTTTTACATGTGATTTTTGTTCTATTCATGAAACTTTTGGAGAAAAAAGAATAAGAACATGGGATTCTGAATGGGTAGTAAATCAACTTAAAACACTTCAAGAAAAATATAATATAAAAAATATAAAAATTATTGATGAAATGTTTATTCTTAACTCGAACCATTTTATGGAAATTGCAGAAAAAATAATCAAAGAAGACCTTAAATTAAATATATGGGCTTATGGAAGGGTTGATACTATAAAAGAAAAATATTTGGGAAAATTGAAAAAAGCAGGATTTAATTGGTTGTGTGTTGGTTATGAAGCAGGAAATGAGAAAGTAAGAGAAGACGTACATAAGGGAAAATTTACAAAAGATAGTATGATAGAAAATAGAAAAATTATTAAAAATTCTGGAATAAATGTTATAGCAAACTATATGTTTGGATTACCTGAAGATAACTTAGACAGTATGCGAGAAACACTTGACTTGGCAAAAGAACTAAATTGTGAATTTGGAAATTTCTATTGTACTACTGCTATGCCTGGTTCACAATTATATAAGAATGCTATACAAGAAAATGTCAAATTATCTAAAAAATGGATTGATTATGCTCAACATAGTTATAATTTTCTACCTCTCCCAACAAAACATCTCTCGCCAAAAGAAGTTTTGGAATTTAGAGATTATGCTTTTGATAATTATTTTAAAAATCCAGAATATTTAAAAATGATTGAATCTGAATTTGGACCAAAAGCAGAAAAACATCTTAAAAATATGACTAAAACAAAATTAAAAAGAAAGTTATTGGAGGAATAATAAATCTTAATATGAGAAAGAGAGATATTGCAGAAGCAATAATTGTGAATAATAAAAGTGAAATTCTATTGCAAAAAAAGAGTTTAGATTATCCGATTATACCTGGCGGATATTGGAGTGTTTTTGGAGGAGAAATTGAAAATGGAGAGACTCCGGAACAAGCCTTAAAAAGAGAAATTAAAGAAGAAATTGAATTTAACATAAATAAATTCAAGTTATTTAGGATTAAAGACTATAAACTTTCAGTAGGATTTTATGGAAAAAGATATATTTTCGAGGTTCTATTTGATAGAGAAATTTTTAATATAATTTTAAAAGAAGGTGCAGGATTTGCTTTCTTTAATATCTCGGAAATAAATTCTATAAAATTAGAACCTCTATGTTTGGAGATATTAAAAGAATATTTTCAAGAACAACAATCCTTAATAACTAAAAAAAGAAATAAATTAAAATGAGAGACGATTGGCAAGAAAAAAGAAAAGAATGGCGTAAAGAAAATAAATACAATTCTTTTAACTCAATGAAAGGATTGACTTGGTTTGATTCGCATTATATCCCAATTGCTAAGTGGTTAAAAGGTGAAGGAGAACTCCCTCCTCCAATTGAACTCTCTTTAGATCCTAGTCATTTATGCAATTTTGGATGTGGTCATTGTAATGCTCAAAGATACTTGAAAATTAATGTAAAAGAGATTAGAAAAGATATGAGGGTTATGAAAAAGAAACATCTAGAAAATCTAATTGATTTTACTAGTGATTGGGGCGTTAGAGGAGTATGTATTGGAGGTGGAGGAGAACCTCTAATGAATAAAGGTGTTTGGACCCTTCCCTCATATATATCTAATAAAGGTATGCAATCTTCATTTGCTACGCATGGAGGGTTAATTGATGACTTAATTGCTGAAGAAATGATGTATTGTCGTTGGGTCGGTGTTTCTGTTGATTCAGGGACAAAAGAAACTTTTAAGAAAGTGCACAAATCTAATGGCTTTGATAAAGTTATTAATAATTTAAAACTTTTAGTTTCAAAAAAGGAAAAAACAAAATCTAACATAGATATAGCCTATAAATTTTTAATTAGACCGGATAATTGGGAAGACCTATATTCAGCTACAAAACTTGCAAAAGATATTGGAGTAAAAGATTTTCATGCTAGACCTGTTGATTTAGAAAGAAAAGACTATAAACAAGGAATAGATATTAATTATAAAATTGATAAAATTCATGAACAATTTGAAAAATGTCATGAATTAGAAGAAGATAATTTTAGAGTTTTTACTGTTATGCACAAATATGACCCTGAATTTAAAGTACACCATACATTCAAAAATTGCGTAGCTTCTTCTCTAATGCTTCAAGCATGTGCTGATGGGAATGCATATGTTTGTGCTGATCATAGAATAGAAGATAGATTTAGATTGACAAGTCATTATCCAAATCCAGAAAATATAAAAGAATATTGGGGAAGTGATAAACATAGAAAATTATTGCAATCAATAAAAGTTAATAATGAATGTGGTAGATGTACTTATGGGGAATTTGCAAGACAAATTGAAGAATTAGCAATAGGAACAAATGAGAAAGATCCCATGTGTTTAGATTTTCCTTAAACTTCATTATAATAATCTTTAAAAAGAAAAATAATAAATCTCTAAGATGGAAAAAGAACAAATAATTAAGCTACAAAGAAAGGCAAATGATTTTCGTGAAGAAACTTTAGATATGTGTATAGACGCCGGAACAGGGCATGTTACTTCTTCTTTTTCTTGTGCAGAAATACTTACTTCACTTTATTCAGGGAATATCTTAAAATACAAATCAGATGAACCAAAATGGGATAAAAGGGATAGATTTATTTTGAGTAAGGGGCAGGCAAGTCCAATATTGTATGTTACTTTAGCTAATGCAGGTTTTTTCCCAAAAGATTGGTTAAATACTTTTTGTAAAAAAGAAGCTAAGTTCGGAGTACATTTACAGAATACAGTGCCTGGAGTCGAGTATTCTACAGGTTCACTTGGTCATGGACTCGGCCTTGGAGCAGGAGTTACATTAAGAGCAAAAATAGATAAAAAAAATTACCATACATTTGTCCTTTTAGGAGATGCTGAACTTCAAGAAGGTTCTAATTGGGAATCTGCAATGTTTGCTAGTAGTTATAATTTAAACAATTTAACTGCAATAGTTGATAGAAATGGGTATGGCGTACTTGGAGCAACAGAGGATATAGTTAAATTAAATCCTTTAGAAAAAAAATTTAGATCTTTTGGATGGGATGTAAAAACTATAGATGGTCATTCAATTAAAGAATTCTATGAAGCAACTAATAATTTTAGAGATTATAAAAGAGGTAAACCTCTTGTGATTATTGCTGAAACTGTTAAAGGAAAAGGAATTAAATCTTGGGAAAATAAAGCATTAGTTCATGGTATGGCTCCAAAGGGGGAAGATGCAATAAAATTAAAAGGGGAATTAAAAAAATACTCTTCAAGAGGCGAATATGAATAACAAATCGATGAGAGATACCTTTTGGGATAGAATTTATGATATTGCGAAAGAAGATAGAGATTTGGTGTTAATTGATGCGGATATGGGTGCTCCATCTCTTGACAAGTTTAGAGAAGATTTTAATGGAAGACAATATTTTAGCACAGGTATTGCAGAACAAAATATGATTGCTGTAGCAGGTGGTTTAGCTAAAGAAGGGAAAAAAGTTTTTACTTATGCTATTGCTCCATTTATCACTTCTAGATGTCATGAATTTACCAAATTAAATTGTGGACTTATGAAAATTCCTATAAACCTTGTTGGTGTAGGACCTGGTTTTAGTTATGATGATTCTGGACCGACACACCATCTAACAGAGGATATCTCAATAATGAGAGCAATACCCAATCTGGAAATATATTGTCCATCAGATAATTTGATTGCAAAAAGATTAGCAAAAAAAATGTATTGTTCCGAGAATCCCGCCTATATAAGATTGGATAGAGAAATTCTCCCAAATTTATCGGATCAAAATGGAATATCTAAAAATAGAGAAAAAATTCAAGCAGGGTTTAGAGAATTTGGAAAAGGAGATTTGGCTATTGTTTCCACAGGAAATATGGTTCATACGGCTTTAGAAGTTCAAAAATATTATTCTGATAAAAACATACCAATTGGAGTTCTAGATTTACATCAATTAAAACCAATAAGTGAAGAATTTAAAAAAAATATGTCTGGATATAAGAATTTAGTTTCTTTAGAAGAACACCTCTTAGATGGTGGATTGGGAAGCATAATCGCAGAAACTATTATTGATAATAATTTACTTGTTAATTTAAAAAAGAGAATTGGATTAGTTGACTATGTTTATGCATATGGGGGGCGTAAGAACATACAAGAATTATATAAAATAGATGAGAAAAGTGTTATTAATGAAATAGATAAATTGATTAATTAAAAAAATTCAATGCTTCCCAACTACCTTTATCAAAAAATCTTTCTGAAAGATATTTAAATACAAATTTTTTTCCGGGATATGATAAGAGAAATAATTTAAAGAAATACTTATCCAATATTCTTTTCTGACGAATAAGAGAAAATATCTTATCAAAAAAAGGTGTATTAAATACATTCTTCATATCCTTATAAGGAATTTCATTTATCGCTTGTATTTTGACTAAAGGAATGGATACAAATACAGTATTCTTATCATTTAATAAATTACAAACTTCTCCATGAAATAATTTTTGAAATGCCTTTAAGTTATCTAAAAAATAACTTTTTCTTACCATTAATTGATTTACATTTAATATTTTGTAAAAATCTTCTTTTTTTAGAGTATTAAACGACTTCTTTGATAAATTTAATAGATAATCTCCTAAAAATTCAGAATAAACAAAATAATTACAGCAACTGATATCTTTTTTAGAAATCATTAGAGAATAAGATTGAAAATAATTCTTGTGAGGGGATTTCTTATTGAATGATTTAGAAAAATCTATATAATCTGCATTTTTTAATTTTTCTTTTAATTTATTGATTGGTAAATCTATTTCTTCTTCAGAAAGAGTAATTATTCTTTTATTAACTTCTGGAAGGTCCTTATGACTAATTTTCTCTTTTTCTATTTTTTCAAAACATTCTGTAAATAATTTTTCCCAGGAATGATTTTTTATAACATAATCATAACCTTCCTTCGCAATATTCTTTCTTTCTTTTTCATGGTTAAGATAATATTTAATTTTTTTAAGAAGTTCTTCTTTACTTCTAAAATTCATCTTCTTATTTTTAACAAGAAAATCTATGGTTCTATTAGTATATTCTGTTAATAAAAATGAGTTACATGCAAGTATTTCTATTGGACGTCCTTTCATTTGTCCCAATTTGCCTTGTTTAAAAAAGGTTTTTGAAAAATTAAGATTTATCCTAGATTGATTAATCACTTTTATAAAATCCTCTGGGTATAAAAAACCACCATAAATACTTTTTAAATCTGAATAATTATGCCAATCTCCTCCAAATAATCTAATATTTATCCCTTTTTTCATTAAAAATTTTATATAATCATACCTATCGGCTAAAGGTGTTCCTATGAAAGTTACATCATAAATCTCTTTAATATTAAGTTTCCTGTGATAATTAGGATTTACTCCAATCATAGAATATACATTTTTTATTTTATCCTTCTTAAAAATTGAAATTTCTTTTTTAGTTGTTAGAATATAATCAAAAAATAAAGCATAATATCTTACCCAATCATCAAATCTAAATTCATCATCTCCTGACCACATTATTGTTTTTGTATTGGGAGTAATTTCTCTTATTTTTAATAATGTATCTATTTCAAATTCGCTAAGGGACGGGCAAACTAATAAATAATCAGGTCTTTCTTCCTTAAGAACTTTTAAAAAGTTTTTATTTAATTTTTCCCTACCTGAATAATAAATATTATTTTTTGTACTAAAAAAAATAACTTTCCTAAATATCTTTTTGAATACGGGAGGCCAATCTCTGCACTCTTGACTAGTTTTAACCTTACACCCCCAACTTGCAAGCAATATTTTTTTATTTTTTAAAGAGTTCATAAGAAGGTGGGAAATATTAATCTTTATAAATTTAATCTATCATAAATTAAGTTTTATCAGAAACATATCTTTTAAAAATTCTTAAAAAATTATTTGGATTTATTTTATTAATTAACTTTCTCTTTATAAAACCAGAAAAATCCCCCTCATCTGCATAAAGGTTAGTTATAAACCCTGTTCTAAAGGACCACCATAATAACTTCCATTTAGGATGTTCTGCAGTATAAAGTGGACAAAGTCCTTCACTTAGCCAATAATCATCCGTTATTAATCCTTTTTCCTTTGCTAATCTATATACTTCTGTTCCGGGGAAAACAATTAAAATGGCTGGTTCGGTTGCTACTCTTAGTTTTTTAGCTAAAAGTGCTGTTTCCATTGCGCTTTTTGAATTCTCTCCCGGAAGTCCAACAATCGATAAAAAAGCTGTTTTAATCTTATATTTTTCGCAAATTTTAAAAGCATTTATTATCTGAGAGACTTTTACTTTTTTCCCAATATTGTCTAGAATATGTTGTGAACCACTTTCTACTCCAAAAATTACTTCGATACACCCTGCTCTTTTCATCCATCCCAAAATTTCTTCGTTTAATGATGAAACTCTTCCTAGACATTTCCATTTTATTTTCATTTTATCTTTTAAAATCATTTTACATAAATCAATAATTCTTTTATTATTACAAATAAATTCATCATCCATAAAATAAATCTGCTCAATATTTGGGAATTTCTTTATTAAATATTTCATCTCCTTAAAAACATTCTTTGCACTTCTTTGAATCATGCATCTTCCCCAATATGCAGAACTAGGACAAAAAGAACACCCAAAAGGACATCCTCTTGAAGTCAGCATATATACTGTATTAAATTTTCTTATTGTATTCTTAAAGAAATCATGTTTAGGCAAGGGTAATGAATCTAGATCTCTGATTCTTTCTCTAGGTTCTGTTTTAATAATCTCTTCATTATGTTTAAAGGCTATTCCTTTAATTTTTTTAAATTTAGAAATCGGCTTTTTATTATTAATACTATCCAATAATTCTACTAAGGTAATTTCTGCCTCTCCCAGTATTGTAAAATCTACAGGATAATTATTAAGAATTTGATCATATAGAAAGGTAGTATGGACTCCTCCAGCAATAATTATTGTTTTTGGGCTTACTTCTTTTACTATCTTTAATAATTTTAATGCTGAAATACGGCTATTAGAAAGAATACTTATACCAAAAAAGTCGGGTTTTTCTCGCTCAATCTTTTCTCTTACCTTTTCCACAACATCTTCCCATTTAGAATAAGTTAAATTAAGAATATCCGTTTTATAATTATTTTTCTCTAAAACTGCCCCTAAATAAGCTAAACCAAGTGGATAAAGAGTATCATCTTCACCTTCCCACATATCCCATGGAGCAATAGCAAACATAAATTTCATTAAAATTTCAAGATTATTGGTTTTATAAATATAATCATTTAATCAAATATTTTTTTCTTAATTGTATCCAAAATCATTATATCTTTCTCATCCAAACTCCTTGTTATAAATATCAAAAATAAATAAAATAGAATAAATAAAGATCCTTGAAAAAATAAAGTTAATAGATTAGCGGTTATAAATTGCTTAAGATAAATTAACAAGATTGTTGGAGGAATTATTGAGATAAAAATTCTTGTCATTTTCCTTCTTAAGGGAACTATTGAAACATAATATCTAGTTTGAAAAAAGAAAATAAAAGTTAATATTATCTGACTAACCATTGTTGCGAATGCTGCTCCAGAAATTCCATATATTGGAACAAGAAAAATATTTAATATCAAATTTAAAAAAGATATAATAACTATATTTGTTAAAATTATTTTTGATCTCCCTGTCATTGAAATCAAATTATGGGAGATCATTGTAATTGATGAAAAAAGATAAGCTGTTGCTAAAAATCTTAGCGAATTTTCTGCACCCAAATATTCTTGTCCAAATAAAATATTAATAAATACTCCTGGGAAAAGAATCATTAGTAAAAAGAAAGGTAAATTAACAATTAATATCCATTTAACAATCTGTTTACTTAATTCACTAACAAGTCCTATGTTTTTTCTTGAAAATTCTCTATTTATTAGGGGAGAAAAAAGCCTTAGAAATAAACTTGGGAAAAATACTATTAACCACGCAATCGGAATTGCTGCATTATATATCCCAACATCAAAGGTTCCATTAAAATAACCAATTATAAATGAATCTATATTAGGCATTATTTCACTTAAAATTCCTAGTAAAATTAAAGGCCAAGAATAAGAAAATAGCTCTTTTTGTATTTTCCTTTTAGAAGATTTGCTTAATCTAATTTTTTTAAAAATTTCTGAAAGTTTATATTTACAATAAATAAATGAAGCTAAAAAAACACCTAAAACACCTAAAAAATATGAAAAGATTATTGAGTCAATATTTAACCCTATAAAAATTAATAGAATAAGAAAAATTACCTTGAGAAAATTCTGTAAAAAATCTACAATAAATGATTGGGCAGCAATTCTTTCAAATGACTGAATTACTGTTAAAAGAGCATATGAAATTATATAAAGAGGAATTAATAAACTAAAAATTTTAAGAAAAAATATTAACTTAGCATCATTAAAAATATTAATTGAAATAAATTCTGCTGAAAAAAATAAGATTAATCCTGCAAGAATACTTGAAAAAAATAATATTATCAAAGAAAATTTGAAGACATGCCTAATATTATTGATTCTCTTTTTTCCCTTATAGAATGGAATAAATCTAAGAAGACCTTCAAATAACCCCAAGGATGAAAAAACTACAAACCATAAGAATATTATTACTGCTAAGGAAAAAGACCCATAAATTTCAGGTCCAAAATACCTTGCAATAATTACCCTATAAATATAAGAGAATATTTTTGACAAGAATACTCCAAAAAACACAAATAATGAAGATTTTACAAGTAATTTAAAATATCTATCTAGTTCTTTTTGATTTACTGGTTTTTGCATTATTCAGATAATTAATTATTGTTTAAATATTTTTAAAATTATATTCTTTTTTTCGAAAGACTATCCTTTATAGATAAATAATTTCTTCTAAAAAAATCTAATTCCTTATAATAATCAACACCTATTTTATATAATCTACTAACTACAAAAAAACGCATATGGCATTTTCTGCAAGAAACATGCATTGCATAATGAAATCTATTTTCTATAAGACAATTTTTATAATTAAGATTTTCCTTACAATAAGGACATTTAACCAATAAATTATATTTATTTTTATTATCTTCTTTAATTTTTAATGGAAGTACATAGAAAGAATATTTTCTTCTTGCATTAATTATTTCTTCTTTTAATTTTTCTATTTCCTTGTCCGTCATATTGTCAGTCATATTTAACCAATTAGTATGGCTAATTTTATTTTTGATAAAGAATAATTTATCTTTTATTATTCCTTTTTTTATACAGCGATTATAAATCTCACTTCCAGGATAAGGCTGGATAAATCCCAATTTAATTTGACCTCTGGAATATTTTTTCCAATAATCAAGAGTTTCTTTTGCTGTTTCTTTTGTTTCTGCAGAATCTCCAAAAATAAAATTGCCTTGTACACTTAAACCAATTTCCATTGAAAGTTTAAGTGCTTCATTAATTTGTTTAGAAGTTATTGGTTTCTTCATGCTTTTGAGAACTGTTTGACTATAACTTTCAAACCCAAAACTTATTGCATGACATCCAGAATCTTTAAGTATCATTAACATTTCTCTACTCACAGTATTTACTGATAATTGGCATTCCCATTTGCATTCCCAAGGAACTTCATTTACTAATTTTTTAAGATGCTTACAAAATTCATATAATCTTTTTTTATCTATAGAAAACATATCATCAATAATTTCAATTATATTAATCTTATATTTTTTAACTGCTATTCTTAATTCATCCATAACACTTTTAATTGACCTCATTCTATACCTTCTTCCAAGGGTATGATAACAAAAAGTACATTGAAACGGACAACCTCGACTACTTAGTATTGGATAAGTCCGAGGATAGTCGAATAAATTATAGATATTAGAATTATTACATTCATTTTCTAATTTTTTAAGAAATCCAAATCCCTCAAAATCTGGCACAGGTAATGAATCTATATTTTTAATTGACTCTCTTTGTTTTGTAAAGATAGTTTTTCCATTTTCATCCTTATAGATTATCCCCTCAACATCTTTAAAATCTTCATTTCTTTCAACAGCTTTTAATAATTCTATTATTGTTATCTCGCCTTCTCCTAATATTGCAAAATCGGGTTTTAAATTTTCAAAAATTAATTTTGGTTCACTAGTTACTAAGGGCCCTCCAAAAATAACTTTTGGTTGGGAATCATGACTCCTTATAATATTAATTATCTTTTCAACAATTGCATATCCAATTCCAATATGGCCTGTGCAGACAAAATTATATTTTTTAGTATTTAATCTTCTTGTAATCAAATCTTCTATTTTTCCATTAAAATGATTTAAATTTAAGCAATCTACACTATACCCTGCTTTTTTTAAGACAGATGAAATATATCCCAATCCTAATGGAAAAACATATTGATAATTTGCCTTATTAGTTAGATTATACCTAGGAATTATTAATAAAATTTGCATGATATGCTTATTTAAATTTAGTTTATAAATATTATGTAAGAATTATAGAAAATTAAAGATGTTTTAATTTTTTGAATTTGAAGAAATCGTGTATTAGGGAAATTTTATCCATCCTATCCATAAAAATTCTACTACAAGTTACATCTAAAAATAAATGAAAAGTAAATCCTATAAAAATAAATAAGAAATACTCTGAAAATAGGGTGAATAATAAAAGAACTAATAAGATTTCAGTTCCATGTAAAAAACAAAAACCACTATATACTTTATTTCTCTGAGCTCGGGATAAATTCTGGAATCTTTTTGATCTTTCAATAAACCAATTGTAAGCATTGTTTAAACTCCAATCTTTTTTCTTATAAACATAATAAATATAATGGTCAACATCAATTAAGACAGTCGAAAGAGCAATTAATAAAAATCCAATTAATCCTATTTGTGGAAAGATAACTAATAAAATTAATGCAAAAATTAATCCTAATACTAAATGACTTTGTACATACATTTTAAAATTAGAAGAAAAGGGTTTTTAAATTTTAAGGAGAGATAATTCTTAATCTCCTTCTATCATCCTTATCATATCACTAAATGCAGGTCTTGTAATTAATACTCCTACTGAAATCCCAATAATAGTTGTTATTGCAAATCCCTTAAGTAAACCTGCCCCTGCCCATAATAAAGGAAGTAATGCAACTAGGGCTGTAAAATAAGCACCTAAAATAATTGTAAAAGCTCTTTTTAATCTTTGTTTTATACTTAAAAATTTACTTTGTTTAGATTCATCTAAGATAATAATCTGCTGGTCTATTCCAGTACCAATTGTTGCTAAAATTCCTGCAATACTGGGTAAATCAAGATTCCACTCAATAAAAGATGCTATACCTAAAATAACGATAACTTCCGAAATACTAGTAACTAATAATGCAAGTGAAGACTTAAATTTTTTATATCTAAAAAAGATAATAATTGATACTATTAATAATGCTGAGATACCGGCTAAAAAAATAGATTTTATAAATTCTTTTCCAAGTAATGGAGAAACTGTATCTAGTTTGACTATTTCTAGTTTATATGGAAGACTTCCCGTAATTAATATTGTCTGCAATTTATGCATTGAATCACTTGCATCATTATATGCTTGGTCTTGCGTTTCACCATATCCCGAACCTGAAATAGATATCTGAGTTTCTATTCTTCCTTTAAGCCCTTCTCCAATAAAAAGACTATCAACAAGTTTATCATCTAGATAAAGATCTAACTTTTCAGATAAATATTCGGGATTTGTTTCATTCAAATCTAATTTTCCTGTTACTTCTGAATGTCTTTTTGCAGCCTCTTCACTTAAAAAAATAGAGAATCTAAATCTACAAAAATATCCGTTGTCTGAAGGGTTACAAGTTTCAATAAATGCTTCTTGAGCACTTCTACTAACAGAGGCTATATCTCTTTCACCTCCAATAAATATTGTTTCATTTCCTATTTTTGCTTCAAACTTTCCTTGTTTAGAAAGTATTTCTTTCAAGTCTTTTGGAGTTGCCCCTGCAATTTCAACTAACATAAAATGATTTCCCGTTAAATCTGAAACTGAAAGAACTTTTAAATCGGCAAGTCCAAATTCATTAAGCCGATTATTTGTTATATCAACCAAATCATCTATTTCTTCAGTTGTTAGTTTTCTATCTTGTGCTTGAACTAATGCACGTGATCCTCCTGCCAAATCAAGTCCTGTTTTAATATTTGTTTTTGGGATCTCTGAAATAGTTATTTCTGGTGCATCTTTTGAGAATAAAATTGCCTCAGAATTTTTTGTATTAAATATTGTTTTTATACTTTTATTAGACAAATATTTTCCTTGTACAGCTTTTGAAAAATCATCTAAATTATTTATTATTTTCCCATCAACTCCAATTATTATCTGTCCTTGTCTTAACCCTTCTTCAAATGCAGTTGAATTTGTTTCAACACTGGTAATTATTACTCCTTTTTGAGAAAAATGGGGAGGAAATCCGAAAATAGATAATAGAGAGAAAACTAAAATAATTATTAATAAATAAATTTTCCAAGTTAGCTTCATTCTTTCTTCTCCACATACCATTTAAGTATTGAAACATTTGTAATCCATGTATTGAGGAGATCAAAACCTAGTCCAATAACAAGAACTGTAAAAATTTGAGTTAAAACAATTGAAAAAGATTTTACAACAAATAAAGCAAAAGCTATCGCAAGCAAGGAGGTTAAGGTCATTGTCATTCCTGTTTTAAATGCACCATATATTCTCTCATTTAAACTTCCTTCATCTCTTTTTAAGATTCTTGTTGTAAGTAATATATCTGTGTCAACGGAATAACCAATTAACATTAGAAATGCGACAATTCCTGCACTTGAAATTTTCATTCCTAAAATGTTTATCAATGTTAAAGTCATCAAAATATCTGCAAATGCTGCAATAATAACTGCTGCTGAAGGAATAAATATCCTAAAGATAAGAAACACAACAATTGCCATTAAAATAAATGCAAATAAAATCGCAATCAAAAGTTGTTTGTAAAAACTTTCACTTAAACTTGATCCGGTAAATTCAAAACTAGCATTTTCCCCATTTATTAATTCATATTCTAAAAATTCTTCAAGAACTTTTTTTGCTTCAACTTCATCTGATTTTGTTTCAATAATTAATGCAATTTGTTCTCTTGTTACTAAATCATAAACTTCTCTAATATTTACATCTTCAAGATTTTCCAAAAGAAATTCTTCTAAATTAAGTATATCTACTTTTTCATAAATTGTAACACTTGTTCCTCCTGTTAAAGATATATCTTTATAAGCAAAATCATTATTCTTTGAGTAAAATGCACTCATATAAAATATAGAGAAAATCAAGAGTATTAATGGAATTAACAATAACCATTTATAATACCTATCATGCCAGTTTTTTTGTTGTTCCATTTTTTTTAAACATGAAATGCGCGGACCGGGAATCGAACCCGGGTCAATTGGTTGGAAGCCAACTATTCTGCCTCTAAACTATCCACGCTCCATTAATTTTAGATAATTTTGATACTTTTTTAAATGTTTGGAGTTTGAAGTTTTTATTTCTCCAAAAAATCTCTTAATAATTAGCCACTAGACTATCTTATCCTTATTTAATCAAAACGCCCTTGATAGGATTTGAACCTACAATCTCATCCTTAGGAGGGATGCGTTCTATCCAATTGAACTACAAGGGCATAATTTTTAAAGTGTCTTTTAGTTTAAAAAAGATGTTACTTAAAGTATTGGGAATATTTGATATAGTTGCAGGGTTAATTTTAATACTAGATAAAAGTCTAGTCTTTTCAGATCAAATATTAATAACCTTTGGAATAATCTTGCTTGCTAAATCCTCTTTAGGATTACTCAAAAATCTTGCCAGTTGGATTGACTTTCTGGCAGGGGTAATTCTTCTTTTATCAATAATTATCAATATTCCTATAGCAATAAATTTTATTTTAGGAGTTTTAATAATTCAAAAAGGAATATTTAGTTTATTATAATGCAGGAGAGAGGATTCGAACCTCTGAACTCACTAAGAGACGAGATTTTGAGTCTCGCACGTTTGGCCACTTCGCTACTCCTGCCTATAGATAGGATTAAGTTAAACTTTTTAAAATATATCTAATTAGAATTATTTGCTAATTTTCTTAGAAACCTCTTTTAGATCTTTTCTTAATTCATCAATAGATTTCTTAAAGATTTCTTTTACATCCAACTGTCCAAAAGATTCCAAAGTTATTACTAATTCGCCTGTTGGAATAAGTTTTATTGAATCTTTTCCTTTCTTATTACAAGCCTCAATGCAAGCTTCACAATCATCACATTTAATACTATCTTCAACAACTATTTTTCCATTTTCTGATTTTAAGATATTTTGTGTACAAGCATCAATAACTTCTTTTGGACAATCTTTATCTATTTTTAATTCTATAAGATTTCTATAAAACATTAATCCTGGGGAAAATTTTGAATGTTCACTTCCTTTTCCCAGTTTAGTTGTTGCAGTAAATTCTAATTCAGAGTTCTTATTTAAGAAAGTTATTGGAATATTTTCATAAGCAATTTTTGCTTTACCTTTTAATTCTTCTGAAAAAACAATTCCTTCTTTTTTAGAAGATAATTTAAGTTTAATTGGTTTTTTATCTAATTTATCCATTTTTAATGGAATAAGGCCTATTCTATGGGCTATTGTTTCATCATATAAAGGAGAATCGTTTTTAGAAATTTCTAATTCATCTATTGCCAGAATTGGTATTTGATTTAAATATCTTCTTATAGCGTTTGCCAAAGTTTCCTCTATTTTTGTGCTAAATACAATCTGATTTGGTTTTTTTTCTATTATTTTCATTTTATTTTAAGGACGTCTCCCTCTCCTTCCGCCTTTTTTCTTAGGCCCTCCTCTTGGATTTCTTGTAGTATCTAAAATATTTAGTATTTTAAACCCTTCTCTTGATAAATTCTTTACTATTGCATGTGCACCTGGACCTGGAGCAGGATTCCTTGTTTTTGTTCTTATTCTAACATATAATGATTTAACACCTAATTCTTTTATCTGTTCAGATATTCTTTTGGCAATAAACATTCCAATTGTAGGATTAGCCTTAAGTCTATCATGTTTTGTAACCATCCCTCCTGTAACTTTTGCAAGTGTTTTTCCAGACATATCTGTTACATGAACAAGGGTATTATTAAAAGAAGTATAAATATTAATAATTGCTTCTATATCTTTAGAGGGTTTTTTTTGGATATTTGTTAATTTTTCTTTAGTTTCTACTTCTTGTTTCATTTTTTAGTTTCCTCCTTATTATCTTCTCCATTTTTAATCTCTTGCTTTTTTTCTAATTTTTTCTTTTCTTTCTTTTTTAAAAAAATTTTTCCTTCTAATTCTGTGGGAACAATATATGAAGGACTATTAACAATATTTCCATTAACTAGGACTTTTTTATGAGTTATTAATTGTCTTGCGCTTTTTGGAGTTGTTACAATCTTTTTTGTTACAAGAATTGTCTGCAATCTTCTTTTTAAATAATCTTGTTTTTCTAAAGATAAAACATCTGCAATTGAGTTTACATTTAATCCTATTTTTTTAAGTCTATTAAAGAATGCCTTTTGTTCTTCTGGATTTGCAGAGATTAGTCTTTTAGCTTTCTCTCTTATTGATTTAATCTTGGCTTCTGATTTCCAAATTTCCTTTTTATTCTTTAATCCAAATTCTTCTTTTATTTTCCCTTCTTCAACAAGTCTTTCTTTATCGAAGGGTCTTTTTGGTTTAGAATATGATTTATGTTTTCTTTTCATTATTTCTTCCCCTTCTTTTTAATTCCAGTACTTTTACGCCTATTTTTTCTAAAATTACTTCTTGTTCTTTGTCCTCTTACAGGTAAGCCCGACATATGCCGATAACCCTTATAATTCTTAATTTTTTTCAGTCTTTTAATATCAAATTCTGTCCGTAAATCTAAATCACTTCCAACTAAATGTTTATCTTCTCCTGTTTCAAAATCAGTCCTTCTATTAATTAGATATTTTGGAACTTTTGGATTTTTTATGAATTCTGATATTGTTTTAATTTCTTCATCTGTTAAGGACCCTATCTTCCTATTTTTATCAATTTTTAATATTTTGCAAACAGCATTAGATAAACTCCAAGAAACTCCTTTTATATTTGTTAATCCTGGATAAATTTTCATTTTGCCTTCTATATCTTTTGATAAAATTCTAATTATTCTTTCTTCATATTTTCTTTCTGTTTGTGTTTTTTGTTCCATTTTATTGTGTAAATAAATTATATCTTTCCATATTTGTTAATTCCTGTATTATTCTTTTTTCAACTGCTTTTTCCGGATGGGGAAGATTTGATATTCTTTTACTTATATCTTCAAAAGATTTAAATTCTTTTTGTTCTCTCTGTTCTAAGATTTCATGCATATATTTCTTACCCAAACCCGGAAGCAATTCTAATTGATGAAGTCTTTTATTTATTGCATCTGCTTTATTAAAAAATTCAACAAATTCTTTTTCTCTTTCTTTCACTATCTTATTAATAAAGGTTTCTAATTGTTCTTTTGCAGCTTCTGTTAATTTTTCCTTAGGAAGTCTTCCAAGAATATAGTATATTTTATCTCTTTTACCTTCTCCAATATAAACCTTTTCTCCAACTTCAAGAGATTCTCCTTTTCTAGGAACTAATTCTAAAAGAGTTAATTTTATTTCTCCAATTGCCTGAGCAATGGGCATCATCTTCCCTTCTAAAGGATATCCATTTGGTAAATATTCTAAGATTATTGCATGTTCTTCTTTTTCCATTTTTCTTATTTGAATTCTTTAACTGTTTCAAGTATTTTTTTTGTTTCATCCTCATTTAAACTAACCCCTACAAAAATTTTATTTAAATCTTCTGCATTTTCCGGGAAAATATCAATTATCTTAGCTATATGTTCTTCTTTTAATTTCATCAAATCAAGTTTATTGAGTTTATTTTTTAATTCACTTGCGTCTTTTGGATTTAATTTTACAAATTTTTTTATAAACCCTGTTGCGCCTGTTTCGCCTTTCTTTATATATTCAAGACTTTCAGCCATACTTATTGGTTGCATATCTTTTATCATCTTATTTAGTCTGTTTTATTTTTTTTAAATGTATTGGCTCAATTAAAAACCTTTTTTCTTTATTTTTATCATTAATTTTTATAATATATGCTTTTCCCCTTTTAGATTCTATTACTCCTGTTTTTCCTTGAAGTCTCTTTGGAAAACTTGCTTGAACTGCTAATTCTCTAACAACTGCCACATTAGCTCCTTTCACAAATTCTTGAAAGTACTTACTAAGCTGCAATTTTCCCTTTGTTCTTACTTGTTTTTTCTTCATAAATAAACCAGAAATAAGCTATTTAAAAAACTTCTCTTTAGCTAATTTGTATGGCATAAATCTCCCTTTTCTTTTGCATCTTCCATGTTTTTCACAATTGTATCAAACATTTTTTCTCCCCAGGCCCCTTTCCCGCATTTATTACAGACATCAATAACACTTTCTTCAGGAACATCTATCCTGCAGTAAATACACTTTTTAATCATTTTTTCCTCTTTTTTATTTGAAAAGAAAAATAGTTTTTAAAAGTTTGGATAATTTATTCATCTCTTAGGAAAATTTATAAAGAATTAATGTTCATTAATATAATGTATAAGAAAGAAATTAAGATTATATTAAATCTTTTTATAATTATATTATTTGCAAATATATCTTTTTTATCTGCTTCTTGTGATTTAGATGCAACAATGATAAATCAAGACCCTTACCCTGCAGTACCTGGAGATTATGTAAGATTAATCTTTCAAGTAACAGGAGTTGAAAATCCTGATTGTGGTTATGTTTCTTTTGAATTGCTCCCCGAATATCCCATATCATTTGATCCAAATACTAGTTCTAAGGTTGTAGTAGAAAGTGGGACTTTTGTTAAGAATTATACTTCATCCCTAATTGTCCCTTATAAAGTTAGAGTTGATACAGATGCCTTAGATGGGGACAATCCATTAACAGTTAAATTTAGTTCAGGAATAATTGAAGCAGATTTTTTCAAATTAAAACAATTTAATCTTTATGCAGAAGATGTTAAAGCAGATTTTGAAATCCATATAAAAGATTATGATGCAACTACAAACATTATCATATTTGAAATATTGAATATAGGAAGTAGTGATATTGAAGCACTTACAGTAGAAATTCCAAAACAAGAAAATCTAATAGCTAAAGTATCTAATCGGAATATTGTAGGAGGATTAGACTCAAATGATTTTACAACTGCCGAATTTGAAGCTATTCCAAAAAAGGGAGATATAAATTTAATTTTGCACTATACAGATATAATAAATGAAAGAAGAATAACAAATGAAACAGTTTCCTTTGATCCAACATTCTTTGAAGAAAGAAAAAATGATAAAGATGATAAATCTACCTTAACCTATGTTATTATCTTTTTAGTTGTTGTTTTTATTATATATTTAATTTATAAATTATTTAAGAAGAAAAAAAGACGTTTTTAATTATTCATATCTTAAGGCATCTACTACATTAGTTTTTGAAGCTTTCCAGGCCGGGATTGCTCCCGAAATTGCACCCGTAAATGTTGCAAATAATATACATCCTACAAAAAGAACCCAATGATAATGCGGGCTTAAAAAACCCCACCCCAAATTTTCTAAAATTCTACCTGCTAACAAGGTTACCCCATATCCTACTATTATCCCTATTACTCCTGATATGAATCCCAAAAATGATGATTCAAATAAGAATATTTTTAGTATTTCGGAGTTTTTAGCACCAATGGATTTTATTATTCCTATTTCCTTTATTCTTTCTATTACTGATGTTATCATTGTGTTTGCAGTATTTACTGCCGAAACTATAACTGAGATCAAGGCAATCAATATAACAAACCCAATTATTATATTTAATGCTTCTGAAAAAGTTTCAATCATTTCTTCGAATGATTGTACAAAAAAATCTTCTTGCCCTTTTTCTTGATCTTTATTTTTTCTAAGAGCTTTTTCAATATCTTCTACCACTTTATCTATTTTTTCAACTTCTACTTCTGCTATTACCCACCCATATCCCCCCTCTCTTTCAGGATACAATTCATCAAAAAATTCTTGAGAAACATAAATATTTGAGTCATCTTGGGGATTTCCTACAGCCTCCATAAAACCTACTACTTTTACTTTTTCATCATTTAAATCAAAATTATCATTTACCTCTAACCCTTTAGGAAAAATCTTGTCATCTAATTGAAAATTATAGCCTAGAATTACTTTTCCTTTATCTTTATTTCCTAATTCCTTGCCTTTTAACAAACCTATATTGGATATATCCCACATTAAAGGTTTTTTTGGATCATAACTCATTATAAAAACATACCTCTTAAAAGTTTTATACTGTATCTCTGCAATATCAAAAGAAGAACCAGTTACATCATATACTCCGGCTACTTTTTTTACAGCACGCAAATCACTTTCTGTTAAAGCGAAAGTATCATCAAGTCCTGGTGCTCCAACTCCTTTTGGTTGAATAATCACTTTGTTAATTGAACTTACTGTTGTAAATTCATCCACATAATCGTATAATCCCCATCCAAAACTTACAAAAATAAATATTGCTGAAATGCCAACAAAAATAGAAAGTATTGTTAACAAACTTCTTGATCTACTCATCTTAAGATTTCTTAGAGAATATTTTATACTTTCTTTACTTATTACCATCTTAACTTCTTAATGCCTCCACAGGATTTTCTTTTGCAGCATTTAATGCGGGAACTATTCCTGCAATTGCTCCAACCATAAAACTTCCTATTAATGAGGAAGTTATTAGTATCCAATTTATCTCAGATACTGTTTCTGCTCCGATAAAATTGTTAAGCGCCACAATTCCTACAAACCCAATTAATATTCCTAAAATTACTCCTATTAATCCTCCAACTAATCCGAGTAATCCCGATTCAACAAAAAATTGTAGAAATATTTGTCCATTAGTTGCTCCAATAGATTTCATAATTCCTATTTCTTTTTTTCTTTCCATTACAGAAGTACTCATTGTGTTTGCAATTCCAATAGCTCCAATAATTATTGATAAAGAAGCAATTATAACAATAAATGCTCTTACTCCTCCAAGAACACTATTGACTGTTTCAAGAGAGGCCTCTGGAGTTGAAACTTCAAAATCCTCTTCTCCCACCTTAACATCACGAGTTTTTCTAAGAATTTTTTCTATCTCTTCTTTTGTCTTATTCATTGATTCTTTATCTTTTACTTGAACTGCAATTACATCTACTTCATCTCCATAATCAAATAATTCTTTTAATGGTTCTTCATTAACATATGCAATATTATCAAAAATGAAACTTCCTCGTTTCTTTGTTATTCCTATAACTTCAAATCTCTTGTCATGCAGAAGAATTTTATCTCCAGGTTTTATTGATTTTTCTAAGCCAACCTTATCAGCATAAAAATTATATCCCAAGACTACCTTATTATTATCTCCATCTTTTAGTAGTCTACCAACTAATGCTTCTCCCAAGTTTAATACTTCATAAACAAATTTTCTGTCTTCTCCATCAGGAATATTTATGGCAATCCCAAAAACTACAATATCATTAAATTCTAATTTCGCCAGAGGAAGATTTCTTCTTATTGCTCTTTTTACAGAAGAAATTTTCTCTATTTCTTTCATATCTTCCATTGTTAAGGGGTTCACATCTCCAGATCCTGGTGGCCCTGCAAGACCAATTCCTCCTGCTTGAACAGAAATAATCTCTGTTGAACTAATACCGAATTGAGAATTCACTGCCATTTGCAACCCATTTCCAAGAGAAATTAATGCTACAACAGAAGTTATTCCGATAAATATCCCTACTAATGTTAGCCAAGATCTAACTCCTCTGTGTTTTAGATTTTCAAATGCTAGGAAAACATAATCTTCCTTCATATTATTCCTTCCTCTTTACAGGTTTCTTTTTACTATGATATATTCTTCTTTTCCCTTTTGTTACTTTATTAAGTCTACCGTCTTTTAACCAATATACTATGTCTGAATGTTTTTCTGCTAATTCAAGATCGTGAGTAACCATTACTATTGTCTTACCTTGATCATTTAATTTCTCTAAGAATTCTAAAACTTTAATTCCGGTTTTAGTATCAAGATTTCCAGTAGGTTCATCAGCGAGAATAACATCCGGATTATTAGCCAGACTTCTAGCAATTGCAACTCTTTGCATTTCTCCCCCTGAAAGTTGTCCAGGATAGTGATTCACCCGATTTCCTAATTCAACTAAGTTTAGAAGTTCTTCCGCTCTTTCCTCTCTTTTTTCTTTTTCTTTTCCCAAAAACATCATTGGAAGCATTACATTTTCAAGAGCAGTTAAATTTGGAATTAAATTAAAAGATTGAAAAATAAATCCTACTTTTCTTCCTCTTATCTGTGCAAGTTCGGATTCAGAAAGGGCGGATATATCTTGCCCATCAAGATAGATTGTTCCATGAGTGGGTACATCTAAGCTTCCTACCAAATTCATTCCAGTGCTTTTTCCAGAACCCGAAGGCCCCATAATTGCAATAAACTCTCCTTTCTTAATTTTAAGATTGACACCATCTAATGCTTTAACAATATTATCCCCCATATGATAAAATTTTGCTACTTTTTTTAGTTCTATTATATATTTTCTCTTAAGCATACTTCTTTTTAGTGAAATTTCTATATAAATTTATCTAATCACAACCTTTAAAAACTAATTTATGGAATTAATATTATGATAATTCCTGTTAGATGTCTATCTTGTGGAAAACCAATTGGTCACTTGTGGGAAAAATTCAAAAAACGAGCTGAAGAGGGAGAAAATACTAAGAAAATTCTAGATGAACTTGGTTTAGAAAGATACTGCTGTAGATCTGTCTTGCTAGGACAAGAAGATTTAATTGAACTTGTTGGAAAGTTTAAAAAAACATAATCTTACAATTTCCACCTACTTAGGTAATTACAATCTAAACAAGTAATTACTTTCTTATTATTTTTTATTCTTATCTTAAAATTATCTCTATTAAATACAACATAACACTTTTTACAAAAAAGTTTTCTTAAACTCTTTAAAGGAAAATTATAACTCATAGCTATTTTTTTTATTTTTTTAACTTCTTTAGGGGATCTATTTTTAATATTAGAAAAAAATTCTTTTATTTGTTTTTCTGCTTCTTGTTTTGAGATTTTTTTCATAAATCAATAAAGAATTAAGCTTTTATAAAAATATCAAAGAAGACAGCATCGAAGCTTTGCATCTTGTAGGATACTAGCACAAACGACGTAAGAAGCTTAATTTCTGTGTTCGGATGGGAACAGATGTTTCCAACTTACTATGGCCGTCTTCAATATTCTTGAAGTTTTCTGGTTTATAAAACTTTTTATATACATAATTAATCCTAATTTTAAGCGGAAGTGTCAGAGTGGTCAAATGAACTTGGTTAAGGACCAAGTGGCTTAGTGCCTGCGAAGGTTCGAATCCTTTCTTCCGCATGAAATTATTAGACTAAAAAATTTCAGCAAAAATTCCAAAGATAAAGATTAAACTTAAGATTCCCAAAATAAACCAATTTGCTGGAATTGAATACTCTGGTTTTCTGTTTCCTTTTTCTTTTGCTTTTTTAACCATCAATAAAATTAATAATGCTATTAATCCTCCAGAAACAATTCCTCCTATCGAAAGAATGCTTATAAAAGAAAAAAAACTAAATGATTTAATAAATAAAAATATCAAAATTGGGATAATTGAAGTAAAAAACCATGCTTCTTTTTTTCTAAATCTCTCATCATACATAAGATTTTCCTGTAAAGCATTTCCCAAAGATAAATATGATGTAAACATTGTAAAAATTCCGAGTAAAACAAAAGTACTACCTAATGCAAGTGTTGCTATTTCAGGTGTATCAAATCCCTTAATTCCTACAACAATAAATGCAAACAATGCATAAAAGACTATAGAAATTAAAGTCCCACTAATAAGTACCTTTTTCATCAACCTTTCATTTTTATGCAAAACAATTTGGAGTTCTGGAATAGAATGAAAAGACATTAAAGCAAAAAGAATAACTCCAAAAGGAAGAAAAATATTTCCAGTGTTCATATAATATAAATTGCTAAAATTAACATCTTTAATGAAAACAAAAAAGATAAAGATAAGCAATATAAGGATAATAGATACTCCAATTTTTTCAAATTTTTTAAGAACTTTTAATCCTCTCCAGAGTAACCCCGACATTCCAATGCCAAATAAAACTCCAAAATAAATAGAATAATCGGAATTGCTAAAAAACAAGAAATTTAAACTTTCTCCTACACCAAACATATAAGCAACAATAGCAGAATAAATTCCAAACACTGTTGCAAACTCTATAATTATTTTTCCTTTTCTTCCAAGGTATTTCCCAGCATAACCTGCAATTTGATGATCTCCTTTTGTTCTTAAAATAACTTCTCCAAAATAAAGATTAATTGTAAAAACAAGTAATCCTATTAGCATGATATAAGCAAGTGCAACAAAAAACCCTACTTGAGCTGCAACATAAGGTATTCCCAAAACTCCTGCACCAATACAAGTTCCAACTAAAATGGAAACTGCTGAAAAAAACCTCTTTTTATCTGAATCCATAAAAGAAAATAATTATTATAGTATAAAAAATTATAGGGAAATTATACTTTCATTGAAGATAGTCTAAAAAGATAATTGGTTAAAACGAACAGAAACAACTGAGGTGTTTCTTCCGCATAACAAAAAACCTTATAAACTAAAATATATTCGAATTTTTACCTGCGAGTTAATCGCGTTAGCGGGAAAAATAATTTTTCTCGTGGATTAAAAAAATGAAATCAAAAACAACTATTGCCAAGCAGATTAAGAAAAAGACAAACACTGAATTAATAAAAACAATAGTTGCAACCAAAAAAAATAATAATTGGTTAAATATAGCAAGAATTATTTCAGGTCCAAGAAAAAAGAGGAGGAATGCAAATTTAGAAAAAATAAATAAAGAAACAAAAGAAGGCGAAACAATATTAATTCCTGGAAAAGTTCTATCAAATGGAGAAATAACTAAAAAACTAAAAATTATTGCTTTAGCTTTTTCAAAAAATTCAAAAGAAAAGATATTAAAATCAGAAAGCGAGTTTTCATATATAATTGAAGAAATTAAAAAGAATCCCGAAGCTAAGGGAATTAAAATAATAAAATGAAAATAATAGATGGAAAAGATGCTATTTTGGGAAGACTCGCAAGTTATGTTGCTAAAGAAGCATTAAAAGGAGAAGATATAATAATCTTAAATTGTGAACAAGTAATAATTACGGGAAACAAAAAAAATATTGAAGAAAATTTCAGAGAAAAAAGAAGCAAAGTTGGAAGCGGACAAAAAGGTCCAAAACATTCAAGGACAAGTGAAAAAATAGTTAAAAGAACAATTAGAGGCATGCTCCCAAACCACCGAAAAGGGAGGGGGAAAATAACTTATAAAAGAATAAAATGTTATACAGGAATTCCAAAAGAATTCCAAGAAACTCAAAAAGTTAATTTAAGAAAAGAAAATAAAAATAAATTCATTCAAATAAAGCAAATCTGTAAAAGATGAAAATAATTAAATCTGGAAAAAGAAAAACAGCAGTTGCAAGAGCTATTCTTACAGAAGGTTCTGGAAAAATTAGTATAAATAAAAAAAATTATAAAAATCTACAAATATTTGATAAACTTAAAATTGAGGAACCAATAAGAATTGCAGAAAATATTTTGGGAAAGATAAACTTTGATGTTTCAATCATGGTTAAGGGTGGTGGAGAAAAAGGTCAAATTGAAGCTGCAAGACTTGCATTAGCAAAAGTAATTATTGAATTTTCAAAATCAGAAGAATTAACAAAATCATTTTTAAATTATGATAGAAATTTACTTATTGCAGATATAAGAAGAAAAGAGTCATATAAACCTGGAGATAGTAAGGCTAGAAAAAAGAGACAAAGTTCTAAGAGATAAAATTTCGCAACTATTGTTTTTTATTAAATTTCCCTTTATAATTTGTTCCATTAATTATTTTTGTCTTGGGTATAATCGACGTATATTTTGAAAACCATTGAACCGAATTATATAATTGATCTTTAGCTCTTTCTATTAATTTTTTATCACCATTGCTTTTATATTCGATTACATAAATATCTCCCTCCGAACTATATAAAATTAAATCGGGTTGTGCAACAATTTGGCCCTTCCTATTATATAAATTTGCTTCAATAATAGTGGCCAAAATATCTTCAAATCCAAATCTGGAAGGGCATGCAGCAATTTTCTCTAATGCTTTTCTATGACTACTTTTTACCATTTTAGTTTACTTACATATTTGATTTTATATAAAAAGATTATTGAAGTCCAAAATATATTTTAAAAGTATTTATTAACTGAAAAAAGATATAATAATCTAGCTGAAAGAAAAGAATTTAGAAAAAGGCATGAGTAAACATAAACCTAAATGATTATTTTTTAATTTTTAATCTTTCTAATTTATTTTGGACGTGATTAAATAAAGTTGATGAAATTATTGGTTTGTGGTGTCCTTCATGGATTTGATTATTAAATTTTATTTTCCCAATATATGTAAAATTTGTTAATATTTTCTTTAACCCATTAACTGAAAAATTATGTTTTTTTGCTAATTTTCTTAAACTAATTTTTTCTTTTAAGAATTCCTCAAAAATTTCTTCCACCTCTCTAAAATTTTGTGCAGGAACTAGTCTTTTATCTTCTAGTTTATATCCAAATGCAACTCTTGACATTAATTGCCCCTTGGATGCTTTTTTTATCATTCCTGATTTTTGTTGTTCTCCTCTAATTTTAGTATTCTCCTTTAACTTGGATTTTAATTCTTCAACTTCTCTTTTCAAATCTTCTATTTGTTTATTTTCATTCATTTCATTAATTCGTCTATGGGACTTTTAATTTTTTTTAACATTGCAGAAGATACGTGGGAATAAATTTGGGTGGTGCTAATATCACTATGTCCAAGCAACTCTTGTATAATTCTTATATCTATTCCATCTTCCAATAAATGTGTGGCAAAGCTATGTCTTAGTGTATGACAGTGAGCGTCTTTTTTAATTTCTGCCCTTTTTGTAGCGGATGAGACTATTTTTTGTAAATTTCTTGATGAAAGTTTTCCTTTTGGCCCTGTAAATAAATATTCTCCATTTATCTCTTTTTGTTTTTCTACTTGTTTTTTTAAATCTAAGAATAAGAATTCGGGAATATTAAAAATTCTATCTTTTCTTCCTTTTGCCTGTTTAATATGGCCTATTTTTTCATTAAAATCTAAATCATTAATTTTTAGATTAATTAATTCAGAAACACGCATTCCGCAAGCATACATGAAGGATATCATTAATTTTGATTTTTTTGTATTTAAGACTTCTATTAATAATTTGACTTCTTTTTTTGATAAAACAACCGGGTTTTTTCTCTCTCGTTTGGGTCTTTTAATTCCTGATGTAAGATCTTTTTTTAAAATGGTTAAATAAGCAAATTTAATTGCGGATAAAAATACCACGATTGATGTTGACGCCCTATTACTTAAATTTTTTACAATATATGATTTTACATCATCCTCTGTTATTTCTTCTGGTCGTTTATTTGAAAAACTTAAAAGTTTTGAATTAGCATCTATATAATTTCTAATAGTATAATCGGAATTCTTTGAAATTTTCAATTCAATTTTTATTTTTTCTAAAAACTCTTGGGAATTCATCTAATTTTGACTCCTAATTTCTTTAAATCCTTAAATAATTGATTATTATTCTTAAACAAAACCCCCCGAATACCGATTTTATTTACTCCTTTAATGTTCTCTTTTATATCATCTATGAAAACTACTTCCGCAGGTTTTAATCCAAGTTTTTTTAAAGCTAATTTATAGATTCTTAAATCGGGCTTTCTAATTCCAATGTCACAAGAGAAAATACTTATCTGAAAGGGCCCTGTTATCTTGTATTTTTTGATTAAATAATCTTTATGTTCCTTGCCCATATTTGATATTAAGGCGAGTTTATAATCTTCTTTTAAATTAAAAATTATTTTTTTCATTTTTTTATTTGGACAAAATATATTGTTCCATAATCTATTAAATTTATGATAAGGAATTTTTTTAATTTCTAATTTTTTTGCGAGTAGGTTCCAATAATCTTTTGAAAGTGCTCCTTTTTCACAAAACTGTGTGAATCTAGCATACTTTCCAGAATTTGAAATAATTCTAAAAATTTTTTGTGAAGAAACCTTAATAAGTTTTGACATCTGTTTTGCAGCAATCATATGATCATAAAACATAATAACCCCTCCAACATCAAAGATAATCGCTTTTATTTCCCTCTTTTTCATAGGGAAAATTGTGCGAACTTATTTATATAATTTTGTATCCTCTTGAGATAATTATTTAATATTGAAGAGAAATTATCTAAAGATATTAAATATTGCCTGTCTGAAGAAAGCGTATTTTCTAATAAATCGTATAGGTTACTTGATCCTGAATAAAAACAAGAAATTTCTGGGAAAATTAATAAAATACTAAAAGGTTAATTCATCAACTCCCTATGATTAAGCCAGGATAAAATTGCTGCTGGAATTATAAATAACCAGTCAACCATAAAAGTTAAAACTAAAAATATCAAAGCTACAATCGAATATAAAACAACTTTTTTATCCTTCATATTTAAATGATTGTTAAAGACTTTTTATTTGTTTTGAAGAATAAATTTTTAAACCTGTCTTTATTATAAAATATATGAAAGAAAGTAAAAGATTTCCGACTTTTGCATGGTTCTTATTAATTGTGGGTGTTCTTTGGTTATTAACAGATTTAAATGTAATAACTATTGATATTCCTTGGATTCCGATAATTGTAATTGTTATTGCAATTGGGTGGATTAGGAATAAAAATCATTGTAATTGGTGTTGATATAGTTATCCAGGAAATAAATATGGAAAAGCTTAAAAACCTACTTTGACAACAAAATTTATGACTAGACAAAAACTAGGATATAAATTAAAAATGATAGGAATTGGTTATTAGTAATTCTAAAAAGAGCATAGTTATAAGGGAGGACAAGAAAAATGAGTAAAAAACTTTACGTTGGAAATTTGCCTTTTAGTGTTGATTCTGAAAAGTTAAAAGAACTTTTTTCATCTTATGGTGAAACAGAAGAAGTTACAATAATATCTGATAAGTTTTCAGGAAGATCGAAAGGTTTTGGATTTATAACTTTCAAGGAAGATGCAGGTGCAGAGAAAGCAGTTGCAGAGATGAATGGAAAAGAAGTTGAGGGTCGTGAATTAAAGGTATCTGAAGCAAAACCAATGGATCCGGATAGGCCGAGACCACCTAGAAGAGATTTTGGAAATAGGGGCGGTGGACGAGGAAATTTCAATAGACGTTAAAGACCTTGGTTAATCAAATAAATTATTTTTTTTTATTTTTTTAAAAAAACATTTAAAAAGAGATAATCCCTTTTATTATAAAAGAGGATTAAAATTACTCCTATAGAAATAATAGCTTTAATTATAATTATTATAAGTGCAATAAAAATGGTTGTACTTCTAATAAATTCAAGAGCATGGATGGATTTTGTAAAAGGAGTTTATCATAATCCTCGCGTTGTTAAGGTAGTTAGTTTTATTTTGGGTGTTATTGTACTTTATTATTTACTTAATGCAGGAATTACAATTGCCCAGATACTTGCAGTTACTGCATTTATAATGCTTTTATTAATGATTGGCCTTGCAGAGGAAATGGATTATCTTCTTAAGAAATATACTATCTTAATCAAAAAAGGTACTCTTTGGAAAGACTAAGGGTTTTATACACTTCTCCGGATAATCTTGCTTGTTTGGGAGTAAAAAAATTATTTTTTTAGATGATTCTTCTTGATAAAAAATAAGATTTGGGCTAAATAATAATTATTAAATAATTCCAAGCCTAGATAATCCATAACCCACCCAAAGAACTAAAACTAAATACCAAAAACACCATCCTTTTGATGCCGGAAGATGTTTCAAAATACCCTTATTCATATTTTTCTTATACAATGAACTAAAAAACCATGCAATTATGTTTGCCCCTATACTATCAATAAGAATCAAATAGAAAATTATTTTTTCGATTACCATTTTATTTTTTTTTCTTTTTTATTTTATTAGTAAAGTTTTATTACTTTTAATCCTTTCTATTGGGATAATTTAGGATACATTTTTAAGGAATTAATCAAAACCTTCTGGAGACAAGTATCCTGATAAATTTAAAGTAGATCTATTCCCATAATCATCTCTTCTTGATTGAACTTGGCTGAAATTTAAATCTTTTTCTGTTTTTAAATCTATAAACCACATAATTCCATTAGAACAAATGCATTCTACAAAATCCTCTCTTGGATGGGTAGTAAACTCTTGCAAGATTGATTCATTAATTTGTAGAATATTATTCATATCTTCTTTTAATTTTTGTTCATCTTCAATTTTAATTAATCTATCAATAATTGTTTTATCCCACAAATAAATTCCAGATTCATTTGCTTCATCATATCTTTTTTCAATATCTTGTCCCCAAGTTTCACATTTATTCTCACAGATTGTACCTACTCGATAATCCTTTAAAAAAATATATCCTTGACTTAAAAAAAATCCTAACAAAATCACTATAATTATAATTTTCTTGTTCAAATATCTCTTTGATTGTTTGGGTTTTTTTCTTTTATAACTCTTTTTATTTTTTCTTGATTTTTTCTTATTCATTAATCTAAGAAGGATTAACATAATTTAAAGTTATCTAAATAATATTTATTCAATTCAGGGACCTAAAGGTATCCCTTCATTTGCTAAAGGTAAATAAATAAATTTATAAATCAAAACCAAAATTATTAGAGTTATAGCAATTCCTGGGGTATGGTTAGTTATAAAATCTGTCCAAACCATCTTATATATTGTATAGTTTTTTAATTTTCTTAATTAGTTTAATCTCTTTTTTATTTGATTCTATAAGATAAACAATTTTTACTAAAGAATTTATATCAAAACTTTTACCAGATATCTCCTTAATTAAATCCTCTCTGTGAGGTTCTAGCTTTCCATTTTCTTTCTTAATTATATTTGATGCTATATTAATTAATTTTTTCTTCTCTAATTTTGTTAATAACCAGATATATTCCGGGTTACTAGGAACTATAATTGAAACTTTTTTAGCTAAATGTTTTTTCTTAAAAGGAATATAAACTAAATTTCCAGATAAAACGACATTTCCTTTTTCAATTTCTCCTTCTAGTTTTTTCTCTTCCTTAGTTATTTTTATTTTCATTCCAAATTTCTTCATATTATTTTTCGCAGGAGGGCTAGAATTAATTTAAGAGCCGTCCTAACTCTTTTTTCACAAAATTTTGATTGATTTGGAATATTTAAAATTTAAGGAGTTAAAATCTACTCTTTTGAATTTCTAATTAATATTGAATATTTTTTCTTGTTAAATGATAATTTGATACTCTAATTTGATTTTTATCCCTTAAGTTATCTACAAGTATCCTATCTACAAATAATTCTCTTTAGTTATTAAGAATACCGATTTCCTTTTTAAGCAAGCCAATTAAATTTTTCATTTCCTTATCATCTACCCGAGGAATAGCTAAAGCAAAATCAAACCCCCTATTATGTGTAAAATATCTCTGATCTATTTTCTTATTTCCCCCTAGAATAAAACCATATCTTAAATGCGAAAAAATCTCTTTATGTTTTATTACTTTTTCAGAATAAGTTAGAATATCCTGTGTAGAAAAATCCTTATATTTAGTTTCTATTAATACTAAAGGCAATTCGTTTTTCAAAACCATAATATCTGGTTGGAAATCCATTTGTTCCCTTGCCGGATTTTTGGGTGAATTAGAATAGGATTTATTTTCAGGATTAACAATTGTATTATAAATTGAATTTTTCTCTCTTTTAAATTCATATTCAGGAAAGTTTTTTTCTAATTCTCTTACTAATTTTTTTACAAATTTTGTCTTATTCATTTTCTTTTAATCTCAAGAATTAATATATTTTTAAAGTTAACTGAAAAATCTCACAAATCAATCTTAGGCATTTTGGTTTTAATAGGCAAGTTAGACTAAAAAGTTGAATCTATATAACTTCAAGGGTAATTATTATTCTCTGCTTTTTTCTTCTGTAATATTTCTTTTTTTATTACGCCTAAATAACTCGAGTTTCCATGGATGTGTAAATAATCGATTATTTATTTTCTCATTAATAGAATTAATCATAGATGATTTCAATTCTCTTTGATTAATTAAATCATTCAAATAATCTAATTGTTTTATTTCATCTACTTTTGTAGATTTCTCATACTTATGGATTAGAAATTTAGCTACAGGCTCCTCCAGACAAGTAAAGAAATTATCATAAATATTCCCGGGTAGATAATTGTCTATTCTTAACTTATCATTACTCCGAGGCATTAAATTCTTATTCTTAAGGGTATAATTTTCCTTAGACATACAAGGATAAGTGAATCTTGTCTTTTTAAATTTTCTTTCTTATTTTAATCAAAATCACTTGATTGTTTACTTTAAGGATAATTTTTTCTTACTTAAAGAATAAAATAATATAATAATTAAAATGATAAGAACAATTAAAAAAGAAGGTGATTAGGTAAGTTTAGATGAAATTACTATATAATGACAACTAATCAAAAGATTTATAAATACTAATATTTTTTCATTTTAATAAAAATGATATCCTTAAAAAATATTGGAAAAAAAGCAATTATAACCTTGGCCATGCTTGTAGCATTTATGGGGAATGTTTTTGCCGAACAAAGTACTTTTTCAAAAATTAAAGATTTAGAAGGAAAAATAGCTTCAAATTGCATTAAATCTAAAAAAATATGCTTAGATATTCCAATAGGAAATAAATTATATGCTAGTATAATTACAGAAGACTATCTTTCTACAAAAGCTAAACCAGATGTATTCCAATTATCAATAAGTAACAAAAAAGGTCAATTAGAATATTTTGTTGATAGTTATCCTGCAGGAATTCAAAGACCAAATACAATAAAAGAAGATTTTTTTAGAAAGTTAGATTTAAAAACGTCAAGAATCTCTAGAAGCAATTTACTTTATAGTATGAATAATAAAGATATAAAAAAACTTAATGAACTATATTTGAAAAGATTAGAACAAGTTTATGATTCTTTACCTAAAAAATGATTAATAGAAGAAATTTTATGAAACTTGCGAGTTTTGGGGTAGTAGGTTTTATAACTTCAAAACATCTAATCTCGGAAAGTAGAATGCCTAAAGAGTTTCAAAATTTAGCTTCTCCAGATTATGATAAAGTGTTTCATAGTGAGATTGAATGGGAAAATGTTTCTAAAGGCCTTGATTTTTCTAGGGTAAGAGTATATAGAAATAAAAAATTAATTGATATAATAGCTGCCCTGAAAATTGATCCTATTCATAATAATATAAAAGTATTTAATGGTTATAACTATAAAGATAATGTTGAAGTACATAATATTGAGGGGTGGCAAAAAAAGACTGGAGCAATAGCAATGATAAATAGTGCTCAATATATGGCTGATCCTTATTATAAACCAGTTGCTCTTGTGATTTGTGATGGAAAACAAAAAGGACCTAAGCATAATAGATATTCTAGAGGAATGTTAGTTGCAGAACCAAGAAAAGATTTAGGAAATAAATTAAAAAAGATAGATTTACTAGATTTTGATTATGACAAATTTGATTATAAAACTACTCCTTATTTACAAGGAGTTCAACACTGGCCAATTTTAATAGATAGGAAAGGTAAAATAAAAGTGAAAAAATCATTATGGCAAGCAAATAGGACAATTGTTGCAAAAGATAAAGATGATAAGATATTATTTTTAACAACAGAGGGAGGTTATTTTACATTGTATAATTTTGGGAGATTTTTGAAAGATAGCAATCAAAGAAAAAATAAGGGATTCAATATTCATACTGCAATGAATATGGATGGAGGTTATGAAGCAAATATGGTAGTTAAAACACCAAAATTATCCTATATTACTTATGGTGAGTTTGAAACTTACGGACCTAATAATGATGCAACTATATTTGGTTTAAAGATAAAAATTCCTGGAGCAATAGGAGTCTTTCCAAGATAGAATTGAAATTAGAATAAGTCAAATGCACCTGTTTCTTTTATCCACTTATTTGTTGTCATTCTAATTAATGCATTAATCCTACTGTTTCTATTAGTTGTTGGTTCTCTGTATTCAAAAGGTTTATATGTTTTTTCTCTTCCTTTTCCTTGTATTTCAATTATTTTTCCCCCTTTTTTTATTTTATATTTTGCTCCTGTTAGATATGCTTTTCCGGCTCCTTCTCCACTATTGTAATAAAAAGATGTCCAAAAATATTTTTCATCATTTGTTAATTTTTTAAATTCTTCTTCTCCAAAATATTTTTTAAAATCTTTTTCAAAAATATATTTTCTATGTGCGGTTACTCCTGCTAATCCTTCTAAACCATCTTTTAAATTATTAAAGTCTCCTGCAGATACTCGCTTCCCATGTTCATTATACTTATTTTTTTTAATTATATTAATATTAGGAGAAATAAATCTTCCTGATTGTAATCTTTGAATTTCAATAGGATCTCCTAGAAAATCAGTTCCTAAAAGTTCAAATCCACTAACAGGAGCATAATGATCATTATAATATTCATACTCCATATATCCATATTTACTAGGATTTCCTACTCCTTCTAACATTAATGTCGTAAAGACTTCAGAAGGAGTAATCTTAACTCCATATTTATTTTTATTAGCTTTTTCTGTAGCCTCATAAACCCATTTAACTAAGTCTTCTTCTTCTTCAGAATTCATATATCCAAAAAATTTTCTTGGTCTTATATTCCAATTATCTTGTATTTCTTGTTTTAATTTATCTCTTGATTCTATATCCATATTTTTAACTTTTTCTATAGTATTTTGCCAAGGTAAATTATGATTAACCTGGACAGATCCATCTTTATTACTAAGCACAAAACCATTTAATTTATATTCATTATTAAAATTCATATCATGGGAGATTCCTCTAGAATCATCTGATTTAGCATATAAATTATATTCATAAGAGGTAATTGTAACCACACCATTTTTTATTTTAAAATCTCCTTCATGTTTAACATTAAATGATAAGTCTTTACTATTAGAATCTTTTTCTATTTCTACAAATCCCTCATCTAATGTTATTTCAAAATCCCCTTGTTTTTGAATTGGAGTTCCTCTAATATTTTTGGTAAATTTTAGTTCAGGAAAGATATTATTTCCCTCCTTTAAAATTGATTTAAAACCATGACCTTTTAATGAAATTTTGTTTTGTCCATAACTAAAACAATTTTCTCCCCAGTATTTTTCACAACTTTCACCATAAAATATATCTAAATCACCTCTACGAACTTCATGTTTAATATTGTCAATAACCGCGTTAGTTTTTTCCCAGACCTTTATTATTTTACTATTTTTGGAGAGAGTTATTTTTCCTTTATCATTTTTATTTACACCTTTAATATTATTGCCATTAATGTTAAAATTTTCTCCATCAATATGATAATTTCCTTGAGAATCTTCTTCAATTGAAATTGGGAAAAAATCCACTAAAGATTTAACTTCAATATATTTCCCTTTATTTTTTCCTGAAGAATCTAGTAATTTTTTCTTAAATTTAAAAGAGTATCCTTCTCCACTCCAACCACTCCCATAAATCTTTACTTTTCCACCTTCATAATAAATATGTTGTCCTTCTGAAACATCATATTGAATTTCATTAAAAACAAAAGAAGTATCTGCACTTGCTATTAAGTTCGCCCTTACAATTTCACCACCTTCATTTAATTCAATATAGGTTGGATTACCTGCATCATCTTGGGCCATAACTCTTTTAAAATCACTATCACCTATTTTTGCATATCCTCTTTTTTTTGTAAAAGTTATTGTTGCAACACCTAAACTATTCTCTCTTTCTTTTTTATTAAAAACACTTAATTCAACATTTTTAACAATAATATCCTCTTTATTCAAACCAAAAATGTCCCCCACTTCAATTTCTTCTTCGCTAGGTTTAATAATCCCACTTTCTATCTCCCCATTTTCATCAATTTTTAAATCAACAAGTTCTGCACCTGCTTCTCTGTATAAATCAAGCTGTTGATAAGTAGAAATAATTTTTTGAACTTCTGGACCTGCTGCTTTTATAGCTTCACCATAAACCTGTCCCATAGCTTTTTGTTCCATTATGGTTTGCATACAAGCACTTGCTACAACTCCAGTTGCACATTGTGCTATGGTTTTAATTTCCATAATTTGATCAGCCATACTAATAACTCGTGCTGCTTGAGGATTTGCAGCACTAACTCCTTGCTTCCATAAAGTAGAAAGAGCACTAGCACTAACAATTCCAATTAACAAACCAGATACAATTAAAAAAACTAATATTTTCTTCATTGTTCTATTACAAATACATAAGTTAATTTATTTTCTGAATAATCTTCTTTTTCTGAAATAAAAAACCAGATTATATTATTTTCAAAAATAGAGACATTAAGAATAGGAATAGATTTTATCTCAACATTATTTTTTTTAGATATCTTATCTAAACATGTTAAACATACTGCTCCTGGATTTTTTGAATATGAATTTACAATCTCTTTAGAAACACCATATAAATTTTGAATATTGGTATCAATACTTGTTTCAAATTCTTTTAATTGTATTTTAGTTTCTCCTTTTTGAATTGTTATTGGATAATCCATTTTAATATTTGCTTCTTTTGTATTTATTTTTGCTGAAACTGAATAATTTATTATATTAATATCAAATCCTTGTTTTTTAAAATTGTTTAGATTAAAACATCCTTCTAAATTTTCAGAAACATAACCTCCAAATTCATCTTCAATTAAATTTATTGAAGGAATATTATTTTCTGAGTTTATATAATAATAAGGAATTTCTTCAGTGAAATAAGTTATAGAAGTTTCATTAGGAACATTATAATATCCTCCATGTAATGCTATTTGATAAATCCCTTCCTTACTTATATCTTCTAAACAAGATAAAAAACTAGTATAAACAGGTTCAATATTTGCAGGGATTCCACTAATTTTAATAGAATCTTTAAATGCAAAATAACCCACAGTTGCTCCAATAATAACTATTGCAATTATTATAAAAATTGTAACCTGGCCTCTTTTATTAATCATTAAAAAATATAGGAAACTTAGTATATAAAATTTGATAATTTTCTATTTTATTTAAATATTTCTAAAAAATCACTTGATTGTTTACTTAGTAGTTTTCTTAGTAAAATAGCCCATTTTTCCTAGTTCGCCCAATACAGGTTGTACGAATGATTGCTGTGTAGCGAGCTGTTCCTTTGATATGTCCCTTTTTATCTTTCAAATATCCAAATTATTTCTTTTATATGATTAATACCTAAGGAAGAGAGGTTGTTATTGTTTTGAAAAAAGATGATCTAAGGGTTACAAAATTCTTTTCTAAAATCTTCTTTAAACAGGTATTACTCTCCATCTCTCATAACCTTACTTTTTTGAAAATTATTATTTGGGATTATGTTCACTTAGGTTAACTTAATTACCTTATTCTGCCTTATATTTTAAAAAATCGTTTTTTTTTAGAATTATCCATAACTGTCTTTTCAAAAGATGACTCAACTAATCCATTATCTTTTTCTAATTTATTTAATTCTTTAATTGTTAGTCTGCTCCTTTTATTTACAGAGTAGCTCCATTCTTTTTCATTATTTAATTTCTTCTCCATTACAGGATTTTTGAGTAAATTAGAATAGGATTTATTTTCAACTATTCCGAAATTATAAACCTCCGAAAGACGTTCTTGTTGATCAATTCCTAATTCATTTTTAGTTCTAAACTGATATGTGTACTTATAATTATTTTTCATTTAATCTTAAAAAAATCATCCTTTTTAAAGATTGCTATAAAAAAATATATTCTTTTTAACTAATTTTAATTAAAATTAATAATTTTCCTTATTTTCTTTCAAAAAATGAGAAGTGAGATATATTATAATAATACTTACAATTGTTATAAATGTTGATGTAAGAATGCTTAGGCTTGTTGATCCTTTCACATCAATAATTAATTGGACAAGTGCTTGGGACACATCAAATAATGTTTGACGCCATGTAAATGCAATTGTAAAACCGAGTGTTAATACAATTAAAAGACGTACTTGTTTCTTAAATTCCTTCTCAAACCTCTTCCCCCCAATAAAAAAATTATATAATTTATCTCTCATTTCTAATTTAATTAAAAAGTAAAATAAGGTTTATAACTTTTCCTAATTTTAATTAATTTTTAATTTATTGGAAAAGATTGTGCACTTAGGTTATCTTTGTGAACTTTAATAAAAGGCTGTCCAAAAAACAAACAGCTGTTTAAGACTGTTTGGACAGCTTACTAAACAGTGTTTTTTGTGTTTAAACAGCTGTTTTTCACAAAAAGATTAACTATTTTTAGAGTGTTTTTCTTCAAGTTTTTAGACGATAAAATCAATATTTTGTCGTCGTAAACAAAAGATTTTTAAAGATTATTTTGCAAGATAGTAGTATGTTTGGTTGGTTTTTTAGGAAAAAAGAGTTTGAAGAAATAAAAAGTGAAACAAAAAAAGGTTTTGATTTTGTAAAAAAAGATATTCTTTCTATTAGTGGATGGATTAAATACCTTGATTCTGAAAAAAATATACAAAAAAATGAGATTGAAGAGATAAAAGAAGTTTTATCTTCTGTAAAAAAAGATATTGAAGAACTAAAAAATACTCTAAAAAATGATGAAAATGATCAACAAATGAGAGTTTTTAAAACACCTAGAAGGCTGTCCAAAAAACAAACAGCTGTTTATGCTGTTCAAACAGCTGTTCAAACAGCTGTTCAAACACCAAATTTTGACCAATTTTCAATAACTGAAAAAGCAATTCTTTGGATATTATTAAATTCAGATATGAAATTAAGTTACGATGATTTGGCAGCTATGTTGGGTAAAGAAAGATCTACTATTAGAGGTCAAATTAACTCAATAAAACAGAAGGTTAAGGGGTTGATAGAGGAAATAATTGAAAAAAGTGGTAAAAAGAGATTATCCATACCTGAAAATATGAAGGAAAAATTATTGAAAAAGTCAAAAGTGAGTATTAAATCCTCTAAAAAGGTGAAAAAAAGGTGAAAAATCGCTTAAAAAATTAAGAAAAGTGAGGGTTAAAAAAATAAAAATAATCCTAAAAACAATAAAATGAGAGTATTTTGAATAAAAATGTAGTGGGTAAAAGAATAAACCTTTAAAAATCTAAAAAATAACCAATATAGTTAGGTACTTATTCGGTAAAGAGGGTAATTTCAATACCTGTAAATTTTATACTATAACTCTCTAAGCTGTAAAATAGTGGGCAAAGTTACTATTTTCTTTAAATTTTCTGATATCTTTAGTTGAATATTTTTATTATTAACTTTATTTTTCTCAATAGGAATCCCTTTTTTAATAAGTCTTCCAATGTAGTCCCTAATAGAACTTTCACTTAAATTAAGATGTTGTGAAAGAAGTTTATAACTGGTATAACCTACTTCCTCTTCTAATTGGTATATTGCAGAAAATATTAATAATTCTTGATCTGTGATTCTTTTAAATTTAAGCCTAATATCTCTTTTTATATTATCTAATGAATTAAGTATCTCTGTTGCACTATCAATTGAATTTTTACCGAAATTTCCCTTATTTTTACTAGATGTGTCTGTCTGTCTGTCTGTCTGTCTGTCTGTCGAAGCCCCATGATTTCCACTGGAAATACCCATATTTTGCTTATTTAAGCTCTCTAAAGGTAAATTGTGTGTCGAAGGAGGAGCAGGATGTGTTGGGATACGCTGTCTGTCTGTCGAATCAAAATCACCTGTTTTTTTATCTATTTCAACTAGTTTTTCCACAATTTCTATTAAATTTAATCTTAAAATATTGATTTCTTCTCTTAAATTATTTATATCTTGTTTTACTCTTTCGAATGATTCTTTTAAATAATCCATCTAAATTTAAAAATTAAAGAGTATAAAAGGTTTAATGTTGTATGGATTGTACCAATCCTTCTGCTGACTGGCTATTTTTATATGCAAGGTAAGTTATATTACTTAATTTCCATCTAGATCTTCTCTTATAAGAAATTCCCTTGGGGTTTTTCTTTATTTCAACAATTAATTTTTTACCCCTTAATTCTATTAAAAGATTCTTAACAAATTCTTCATCGCGAGCAATTTCTCTTGAAATTTCAGATGTAAAAAAAGACTTTGGAGTCTCTAAATAAAGAAATGCTAAAATTTGTTCAAAAATTTTCTCTCTTTTTATTTTAGATATTTTCATAGATTAAAAAAGAAATAGTTTTTTTTAAAGGTTCTTAATCTAAAATTATTCTTTTTTTTCTTGTTCATTAGAAACTCTTGGTAAATTAATATGGGGTGGCAAATTCATCTCATCTTCTAATTGTAATGCCTTTATCGTAGATCTCCTTAAAATAATATTAAATAAAGCTATTCTAAATCCTTCAGGTATTTTCTTATCTTTCCATTGTTTTATAATATCTTTTGAAATTTTAGGGTTTGTTGTAACAAGAATACTCCCATTTAACTCTACTTTTGCAATATTTTGGGAATAATTAACAATATAACTAAATTTAATACCTATAATTTCCTCTTTTGATTTAAGAAAATCAGATTTAACTTGTTTTATATCAGAAATATCTATATTTGTATTCATTTTTAACTTTTCAAGATTATCTGAAAATTTTTCTATATTTATCTTCATAAAGTTAAATCCGAGTATTTTCATTTTATTATTTAATTTAAAAAGTATTTATAAGGGTTTCGATTATATTAAGAAATTTATATTTATTAAATTAAATCTTCTTCTGAAACAATAACAAAATCCCCTATGGCAATAATTGCACTATAAGGTATTAAATGTTCATTAGACCCTATTTTTTCTAAATTAAGATTTTTGGTATAATTAGTAGAATCTTTCACGACAATATTGATTAATTCTCCGGAGATTGTTTCAAAAGTTATATCCTTAACAAAACCTAATCTTTTACCTTCCTTTGTCACAATCATTTTACTTAAAATTGCATTAAAATAATTCTTATTATTCATATTTAAGTCAAAGGAAAATAATTTATAAACTTTTCTGTAAAAAAAGAGTTGTTTTAAAAAATATAATTTGGATATATATCCTCATTTTCGCTTAATTTAATCATCCCCTCACCCCTTCATTTCATATAGAAATATTTAAAAACAAATTTTTTTGTTTTTATTATTTTATTTAAATTTATAAATATTTATATTATATATTATATATTTAATAATAAATTATTAATTAATTAAGATAATTTTTCCATTAGCAATTTAGGTGTATTTCTTTTGTAGTAGTTATAATAATTTATATAACAAATAAATTTATTATCGTTGAAATATAAATTATTCAACTAATTTCCATAGGAAATTGACCTGTGAGATATTTAAATTATATTAATTAAAAAATGAGTTTATTTTAAAAATGAAATCAAAATTAGATAATATTTTTGAATCTTTTGACAAGAATAATATTTTTAAAAATAAATTAGTTTTACAAACTAATCATCAACCAGAAGATATTATTCATAGAGATGTTCAAATTAAACAAATTGCTTCAATTCTTGCACCTGTTTTAAGAGGAGAAAAAGCGAGTAATTTATTTCTTTATGGTAGAACTGGAACAGGTAAAACTCTTTCAATACAATATGTTAAAAATGAATTATTAAAAAGAGTCAAAAAGGAATCTGATTTTAAATTAAATATACAATATTTAAATTGTAAATTGAAAAAAGTTTCAGATACGGAATATAGAATTTTAGCAGAACTTATTAAAAAATTAGGGGGAAATATTCCTCCCACAGGATTACCTACCGAATCTGTATATAGTAAATTTATTGAAATTATTGATTCTGAAAAACAATTATTTGTTTTAATTCTTGATGAAATTGATCATGCAGTTAAAAAAATATCAGATGGTTTTTTATATAATTTAACTAGACTTAATTCGGAACTTTCTAAAACTCAGATATGTATTGTAGGAATTAGTAATGATTTAACCTTCTTAGATGAAATTGACCCAAGAATTAGAAGTTCTCTTTCAGAAGAAGAGATTATTTTTATACCTTATAATGCAGTACAATTACAGGAAATTTTAATTAAAAGAGCAAAAGAAGCGTTTAAAGAGAATGTAATTCAGGAAGGAGTTATCGCTAAGTGTGCCGCATATGCTGCAAGGGAGCACGGAGATGCAAGAAGAGCACTAGATCTATTAAGAATAGCAGGAGAATTAGCAGAAAGAAGTAATTCTAAAAAAATATTATTAAAACATATTGATGAATCTAATAATAAAATTGAAAGAGATAAAATATTGGATATTATTAAACAAGAACCAAAACAATTTCAATTAGTTTTATATTCAATTATACAATTATGTGAAAAACAAAAAAAGAATCCCATAGTCACAGGAGAAATATATAATTCTTATAAGGAATTATGTATTAATAATAAATCAGAAGTTTTAACCCAAAGAAGAGTAAGTGATATAATTCAGGAATTTGATATGTTGGGAATAATTAATGTTAGAGTTGTTTCCAAGGGAAGAGGGGGAAGAATGAGGGAGATAAAATTAGCAATTACAGATAATATTATTAAAAAAATTAAATTAATTATTGAGGATTCTATGAATTATAATTAAAGTGGAAAATCAAAATATTTTAAACTTTTGTTTAGAAAAAGGATTTTTAATTGATAAGGAAATCTTAAGATTATTTAGCGAAACAAGTGATGTTGAATCGGTTAAATTAATTATTGAAAAAATTAGGGAAGTGTCTCAACAAAAAATTATAACTAAAGAAGTTTTTAATCAGAATAAAGAAAGAGTTAATAACTTTTTTTTAACCCTTCCAGAAGAAAATCAAAAAAAATTAGAAAATTTAAAAATAAAATTGGGGTTAAGTATTGAAATATCAAGAAAAAGTCATGAAGTTTCAACGGATTTATCTAAATTTAGCAAATTTGAAGAAGAGAAAAAATCAGACAAAATCAATTTTAAAAACAAACAAATAAACAGCAATCTTTCTAATGTAAGAATAATTCATTCTAATCCTATTCTAAACAAAAAATTAGAAGTAAAGGATTTTGTTAATTATTTTAGAAGTAGGTTTTCTGAAATGAAAAATATTTTACAAGAACGTTCTGAATTAAAAAATCTCATATCAATAAACAAAATTTTAGGAAGTAGACAAAATTTCTCAATAATCGGATTGATTTCTGATAAAAGAATAACCAAAAATAAAAATATTCTACTTGAAGTAGAGGATTTAACGGGTAAAATAAGAGTATTGATTTCTCAAAACAATCCCGATATATATAAAAAAGCAGAAGAAATAACTCTTGATTCTGTAATTGCTTTTAGGGGCACTGGAAATAGGGAAATAATTTTTGCAAATGAGGTTATCTTTCCAGATTCAATAATTTTTGAGAGAAAAAAGTCTCCTGTGGAAGAGTTTGTTTTATTTACAGCAGATTTGCATATTGGAAGCAAGTTATTTTTAGAAGAAAATTTTTTAAAATTTATTGATTATTTGAATGGTAAGGTTTTAAATACGCCTGAAGTTGAAAAGATAAAATATCTAATTATTGCAGGGGATTTAATTGCAGGGGTGGGAGAATATCCTGGACAAGAAAAGGACTTGAAGATAAGTGATGTTGAATCACAATATGCGAAAGCTGCAGAATTGCTCGGAAAAATAAGAAATAACATCAAAATAATTATTTGCCCCGGAAATCATGATGCCTTAAGAATTATGGAACCACAACCCTTGCTTGACGAAAAATATGCATGGCCCCTCTATAATTTAAAAAATATAATCTTTGTAACCAACCCCTCTCAAGTAAATATTGGTTCAAGAAAGGGGTTTAGCGGTTTTAATATTCTTTTATACCATGGATTTTCATACCACTATTATGCAAACAATGTTTCTAGATTAATGAAAGAAAAAGCAGTTCATCAGCCAGATAAACTTATGCATTATCTATTAAAACAAAAACATTTAGCTCCAACCCATTCTTCAACCTTATATTTTCCTTCTGCAGATGATTTTTTGGTAATAAAAGATGTTCCCGATATTTTTATTTCTGCTCACACACATAAAAGTGCTGTTTCATATTATAATAACATCCTCACTATTTCAAGTTCAAGTTGGGAAAGTAAAACAGCATATCAAGAAAAACTAGGTAATGAACCCGATTTTTGCAAAGTTCCGATGTTTAATTTAAAAACAAGAGCAATTAAAATTTTAGATTTTGAATAAGATGGACTCTCAAACTTATTTTAAAGATATTGAAAAGAATGTTAGAAAAGCATATGTTATAGCAGAGGATGCTAGAAAAAAAGGATTTGATCCTGTAGAGAAAGTAGAAATTTCTTTAGCAAGAAGTTTAGCCGAAAAGGTTGTAGGATTAATTTCAACAGTATATCCTCAAGTAGAAGGTTCGGGAATTACAAAAAGAATACTTGAATTAGAAAAAGAATATGGAAAGTTAGATACAATGGTTGTGTTTAAAATTGCAGAAGAAGTTGCAAAACAAAAATTTTGTAAATTTGAAAGTTTATTGCAGGCAATTGAAGCCGGGATAAGAGTGGGTTTTGCCTATGCTACCCTGGGCGTTGTATCAAGTCCAATTGAAGGATTTACTGAATTAAGATTAGGAAAAACAAAAGAAAATAAGGAATATTTTGTTGCTTATTTTTCAGGACCAATTCGTTCTGCAGGAACAACTGCCAGTTGTGTTGTTTTAATGTTAATTGATTATTTAAGAGAAATGTTTGGATATTCTAAATATGATCCTGATGAAGAAGAAATTAAAAGATATGTAACAGAAAATACAGATTATCATGAAAGAATTACCAATTTACAATATTTTCCGACAGAAGAAGAAATGATTTTTTTAGCAAGAAACATTCCCTTTCAAATTTCAGGAGAACCAACAGAAAGATTAGAAGCATCAAACTATAAAAATTTGAGTAGAGTTGAAACTAATCATCTTCGTGGAGGAATGTGTTTGATTTTTTCAGAAGGATTAGCACAAAAAGCACCAAAAGCCTTTAGATTATTAAATAAAGCAAAGAAAAAAGGACTTATTACGACGGGTTTTGATTTTCTAGAAGAGTATATTGAATTACATGAAAAAAGAAATATGGGAAAAACAGATGATTCTCCAGCATATATACGGGATTTAGTTGCAGGAAGACCTGTTTTTGGACATCCCTCGAGATCAGGAGCATTTAGGTTTAGATATGGGAGGGGAAGAAATAATGGATTTAGTGCAGTATCAATACACCCTGCATCAATGGCTATTACTGATGGGTTTATTGCTACCGGAACTCAATTAAAAACAGAAAAACCAATTAAAGGGAGTATTGTAACTTCTTGTGATTCTATTGATGGACCTATTGTTAAATTATTTAATGGAAGTGTAAAAAAACCTCTAACTATGGAGGAGGCAAAAAAACTTTATCCAGATGTTGACGAAATAATTTATTTAGGAGATATCTTATTTTCTTTTGGAGATGTATTAAATAGAAATTCTAATTTGCTTAAACCGGGATATGTTGAAGAGTGGTGGAAACTCGATTTAAGAGAAAAAGATTCTTTTTTAGAAAAAGAAATAGATTCAGTTAATGTTTCTTTTGAAAAAGCAGTCGAAATAAGTAGAAAATATGAAATTCCCTTGCACCCAAAATATATTTTTTACTGGACAGAAATCTCTACCGATTACTTTATTGGATTAATTGAATGGCTAAAACATTCAAAAATAAATAAGAAAATAATTTTTTCATTTAATAAACAAGAGCAAGAGAAATATTATCTAGGCAAGAGAGCCTTGGAATTATTAGGAATAGAGCATGAGGTTACAATTGAAAATGTTGTTTTAAATGAAGAGAATAGCAAAGCTCTTTTGGCAAATTTGGGGGTAGATTTTAATTTAATAGATAAAGATAATTTTCTATTAAAAGATATTTTTGATATAGATAATTTTAATTTAAAAAATACTGTTTTTGAAATTATTAATTCTGTTTCCGATTTTACAATTAAGGATAAGGCTGGAGATTTTATTGGGACTAGGATGGGAAGGCCTGAAAAAGCAAAACTTAGAAAATTAGCTGGGAGCCCAAATGTTTTATTTCCTGTTGGAAAAGAAGGAGGAAGATTGAGAAGCATTCAAGCAGCATGTGAAGAAGGAAAAGTTAAAAGTACCTTTCCAATTTATCATTGTAAAAAATGTAATGAAGATACAATTTATTCTATTTGTGAAAATTGTAAGAATAAATCCGAAAAAGCATTTTATTGTTTCGAATGCAAACAAAAATTTATTAATAAACTTTGTCCAGAACACGGAAAATCTAAACCTTATTCTTATCAATCCCTGGATATAAATCATTATCTTGAAAAAGCTAGAGAGAAGATTAGTTTTGATAAATCAGAACTTCCCCCCTTAATTAAGGGAGTTAGAGGCACCTCTTCATCAGAACACAAAATGGAGAATCTTTCTAAAGGAATCTTAAGAGCAAAACACAATTTGCAAGTAAATAAGGATGGAACAATCAGATTTGATGCAACAGAGTTACCTTTAGTTTCTTTTAAACCCAAGGAGATTTCAGTAAGTATAGAACAACTCAAAAAATTAGGTTATAATAAGGATATTTTTGAAAAAGAGCTTATTAATGAAAATCAAATTTTGGAATTAATGCCTCACGATATTCTTCTTCCAAGTCCCAAAGATTGTTCGGATGAAAAAGCAGATGAGGTTTTTATTAAGGTGTGTGATTTTATTGATGAGTTATTAATTAAATTTTATGGATTAAAGGCATTTTATAACGTTAAAAAAAGGGAAGATTTAATCGGAATACTTGGGGTTTGTATGGCTCCTCATAATTGTGCAGGAGTTGTTTGTAGGATTATTGGTTTTTCAAATACACAAGGTCTTTTGGCAAGCCCCTATATGCATGCTGCAATAAGGAGAGATTGTGATGGGGATGAAATGGCAGTTATGCTTCTTATGGATGTTTTATTAAATTTTTCTAGAGAGTTTTTACCTAGCCATAGGGGAGGAACACAAGATGCTCCATTAGTTCTTAATGCAAAAATTGATGCTGGAGAGGTAGATGATCAAATTTTAGACTTTGAGTTAGTTAAGGAATATCCTCTTGAACTTTATAAGCTTGCTGAACTAAGAAAACATTCATCTGAAATAAAAATTAAAACAGTTGATTCTGTTTTGAATAAAGGTGAAAATCCATTTATTAATCTTGGTTTTACTCATGATACAACTAATTTTAACGAGGGGGTAGTTTGTTCTTCATATAAAACTCTTGAAACAATGAAAGATAAGGTTAAACATCAAATGGAGCTTGTTGAAAAAATAAGGGCTGCAGATACAAAGGATACTGCACGATTAATCATTGAAAGACATTTTATAAGGGATATGAAAGGTAATCTGAGGAAATTTTCTATGCAGCAATTTAGGTGCGTTGCATGTAATGAAATTTTAAGAAGACCTCCATTAAAAGGAGTTTGTCCTAAATGTAATGGAAAGATTATATTTACAATTCATGAAGGAGGAATAAAGAAATATCTTGAACCGGCATTAGATTTAGCTAATAAATATGATTTGTCCCCTTATATTAAACAAAGTCTTGAACTTACTAAGAGATATATTGATTCTGTTTTTGGAAAAGAAATCGAAAAACAAGAAGTTTTAGTAAAGTGGTTTTAGATAATTTTTTAATTGGCAATTCTTTTTAGTTTTTATGAGTTTGTTTTCTGATAGTGATAAAACAAAAAGTTTCCTGTGGATTGTGTCATTTTTAGTTGCATATGCGGGATTGGTTGGATTTACATGTTTTATATTTGAAGAATCCTTGCAACTTCAGAGTTTTGCAGCATACATATATGTGAATGCAGAAGATTGGAATGGTTTGGAAGAACATATTAAATTGATGGAAAAAACCCAGCGTGTTGCAGAAATTTGGATTAAGGGAGTTGGTTGGAGTAATCCTATAATGTGGCCTGCATTTTTATCTTATCTAGAGTCTAATGAAGCATATATTAATACATTAAAAAGAAAAATTGAATTAGAAAAAAAGTAGAAATTTAATAAAAAATGTAAATGGTATAATGAAAAAAGGGGTCTTTTTTATATTTTGGACAAAATGTAAATATACCAAAGACAAGCATAGTTCAAAATACCCAATAATATTCCTAACAACAATGCAATAATTATTTCAATTAATATTTTATCAAATACTTTATAAAATATATATTATTTGTTGTTTTATGGTTATGAGCATTAATCAAAGAATTGAATTAATAAAAAGAAATACTTCTGAAATTGTAGGAGAAGAAGAACTAAGAGAATTATTAAAGGGAAAAAAAGAAATTACTCTTTATCATGGATTTGAACCTTCTGGAACAGGATTACATATAGGAACAATGATTGGAGTAAACAAGCACATCGATTTTCAGAAAGCTGGTTTAAAATTAAGATTATTATGTGCTGATTTGCATTCTTACTTAAATAAGAAAGGAAGTTTATCAAAAATAGAGCATATTGCAGAATTATATAAGGAAGGCTTTGCAGCATTGGGTGTTGATATGAAAAAAGCAGAGTATATCCTTGGAAGTGAATTTCAATTAGGCCATGATTATGTTTTAGATGTTTTGGAATTATCTTTAAAAGTGAGATCTTTAAGGGCAAATAGAGCAATGTCTATAATTGCAAGAGAAGAAAAAGATCCTCATGTTTCCCAAATGATTTATCCCCTAATGCAGGTAGCAGATATTAAGCATTTGAAAATAGATATTGCATTTGGAGATATGCCTCAAAGAAAAATTCATATGTTGGCTAGAGAAAATCTTCCAGGCTTAGATTATAAATCACCTATTGCAATACATCACGAAGATATGGTTGGGCTTACAGGAGGAAAAATGTCTGCAAGTATTCCTAACTCAAGAATTATGATTGATGAAGACCCTGATTCAATAAGAAAAAAAATCCAAAAGGCCTTTTGTCCCGAAAAACAAATTAAAAATAATCCCATTTTGCAAATTTGTGAATTTATAATTTTTCCGAGACAGGGAAAACTGAAAATAAAAAGAGATAAGAAATATGGGAAAAATCTGGAATTTAAGGATTATAAACAACTTGAAAAAAGTTATGAAAAAAATTTACACCCGTTTGATCTAAAAAATGCAGTCGCAGAATCATTAATTAAGGTTCTTGAACCAGTTAGAAAACATATGTTAAAAAAAAGTATAGTTGAATTAAAAAAATTAATTGATAAGATGGATTAATTTTAATTATCTTTTATTTTTTCTCCAGTTTTCTTTAACTCTTTTTCTTTGTTTTTTATAATAATGCTTCTTTCTAGACGCTTATTCATTTTTTTAATCATTTAGTTTTAAACTCTACAACATCCATATCCTTTAGTTTATGGTTTAATCCTACTTTTTGCCCTGAAAATTTTGATGAAGGTCCCCATATTTTTGTTTCTTTGACTTTATTAGAGAATCCTTTTAGGATTTTTTCTGCAACTTCTTTTATAGTCGAATCTGGCTTAAGAACTATTGGTTTTTTTGATTTTTCTTTTCCAGGTTCTTTAGTATAGATTCTTATTTTATCAAAGCTTTCAAAAATTTTATTTTTTAATTCATCAATTCCCTCCCTTGTTTTAGTAGAAATTAAGATAAAGTTATATTTTTTTGATTCCAGGGTTGCAGCCATTTTTCTTTTTTCGTTTTCTGTTAATAAATCTATTTTACTAAAAATAATAAGCTTCTTTCCAGGAGTTTTCGTTAATTTTTCTTGAATCTTAGTTATTTGTTCTAATTTTGTTACTAAAATTAAGATAGTATCTGCCGTATTAACAATGCCCTTATCATAAGATTCAGACTCTATTGCAGGAATTTCTATAATTTGAATATTAGTTCCCATATAACCCATCATACCAATTATAGGATAGGTTGTTGTAAATTCGGGATTAGATATTCTTGGATGTGCATTTGTTAAAATAGAAAGCAGAGAAGATTTTCCCGTATTTGTAAAACCAATTAAAACTGCTTGCATATCTTCTTTTTTTATTCCAATTTTGTTTGACTTGCCAGATTTTTTTGATTTTTCTACTTTTTCTTTTAGTTTCTTATAACGGGTTTTTAGATTTGCAAGCATATTTTCGCTGCTTTTATGTTTGGGGCATTCCTTGATCATTTCTTCTAATGCCCCTATTCTTTCCTTATCTGTTAAAGCTAAAAGAAATTTTCCCTGCGCTTTTTGGTATGCGGGAGACTGATTTGTGGATGCCATTTAATTTTTAAATCAACATCCCTATAAAAATTTAATGAAGATATTAATTATAAAATTAGGGGCATTAGGAGATGTTGTAAGAACAACAGTGTTATTAAGTGAATTAATTGGAGAAATTTACTGGTTAAGCAAAACTAATGCAGGGGATTTGTTGAATTCTTCAAAAATATCAAGGAAATATTTTATTGAAAGTAATAAAGATTTATCAAAATTACAAGGGGAAGATTTCGATTTAGTAATTAGTTTGGATGAAGAAAAAGAAGTCTTGGAAATTGTTAAAAAAATTAAAACAAAAAGATTAATTGGAGTTTATTTGGATTCTAATGAAAATATTAATTATACTAAAGAAAGTTCTTATTGGTTTGATATGTCTCTATCAAGTAAATTTGGAAAGAAAAGAGCGGATGAACTAAAAAAAGAAAATATTAAATCTGTTCCCCAAATTTTAATTGAAATGATTGGAAAAAGGTGGAGGGGGCAAGAATATGATATAGGTATTATTCCAGAGAAATTAGAAAAAGTTAAAGGGAATATTGGATTAATTAATATTTGTACAGGAATTTGGCCAAATAAAGCCTGGAACGGATATGAAACTTTAAAGAGGAAATTAGAAGAAACATATAGGGTTAAGTTTTTAGAAATTAAAGGAACTTTAAAAGAACACATTGATGAAATAAATAATTGCGAATTAGTTGTTTGTGGAGATACCTTGGGAATGCATCTTGCTCTTGCTTTGAAAAAGAAATTAGTTATTTTATTTAATTGCACGCCTCCTCAAGAAATTTATGGTTACAATAAGGCAATTAAAATCCCTGGCCCCTTATTAGAAAAGTATCTATATAAAAGGTCTAAGGATATTGAAGCAATATCTGCAATTAAAGTAGATGATGTTTATTGTAGGGTAATTAAATATTTAAAAAAATAAAAAATGAATAAACAAGAACTAATTAATAAAATAATTTTAAAAAAAGAATTTTCCCAGTTACCAAAAAAGGATGTTGAATTAGCTTTTGAGCATTTTAATAAGAGAGGTTATGTGGATGAAGAGGAAATTAAATTTACTCGGAATTTATTGCGAAAGGTTTTTTCAGCTTTTACAAGCCAAAAAATATTATCTTTAAAAAATAAGTCTCCAAAGTGGATTTTAAAAAAACACCTTTCAACAAGAGAAAGATTTAATTTTTATGAGGAAGTTTATGGGAGGCTTTTTAAGGGATTAGGTAAAAAATTAAGTATTATTGATTTGGGCGCGGGGATCAATGGATTTAGTTATAAATATTTTAAGAAAATTATACCCCACATTAGTTATATTGCTCTTGAATCCATGGGACAACTAGTTAGTTTAATGAATAATTATTTTGAAAAGGAGAAAATTAATGGAAAAGCAGTTCATTTAAGTTTGTTCGAATTAGAGAATGTTAAAAAATTAATTGAAAAAACAAAAGAACCAAGAATAATATTCTTATTCAAGACAATAGATTCATTAGAGAGGTTAAAAAGGGATTATTCTAAGAAATTAATTTTAGAAATTGCTCCTTTAGTTGAAAGAATTGTAATTAGTTTTGCGACAGAGAGCATGATTAAAAGAAAAAAAATTAAAGTTAAGAGAAATTGGATTATTAATTTTTTAGAAGAAAATTTCAACCTAATTGATGATTTTGAATTAGGTGGTGAAAGATATATTTCTTTTAATAAATAAATTTATATACTCCTACCTTTTTTGTATAAAATGAAACCAAAATTCTGCAGAAAAGTTTTGAAGAATGGCATGACCCTTCTTTTTGAAAAAAGAGATATACCTGTTGTAAGCGTTGTATTTGCAGTTAGAAATGGGGGAATCAATGAATCAGAAGAAGAAAGGGGAATTTCTCACTTTATAGAACACATGTTGTATAAAGGAACTCCTACAAGAGATACAAAAAAGATTGCTGAAGAAATTGAAAAGAAAGGAGGAGAATTAAACGGGTTTACAAGCGAATCAATTACAGCCTATTGGTGTAAGATGCCAAGTAAATACTTGAGTACTGCTTTGGATGTTTTAAGTGATATGATAAAAAATCCAAAATTTGATTCCAAGGAGTTAGAAAAAGAAAGAAAAGTTATTTTTGAAGAAATTAAAATGTACAAGGATAATCCTCGACTTCATGTTTTTGAAAAAATTCAAGCAAATCTTTATGAAAAACCTTTAGGAATGTGTTTAGCAGGTACTCATCAAACAATGAACTCGATTAACCAACAAAAAATGGTTGATAAATTTAAGGAAATTTATAGGCCAAACAATATGATTTTATGTATTGTAGGTGATGCTGATTTTGAAGAAATTATTCAATTCACCGAAAAAAATTTTGGTGATGAAAAAGGGAAAGTGCCTAAATTTAAGGTTAATTTAAAGAACGAATCTAATATTGAAGAAAGAAAAGGAATAGATCAAGCTAATTTAGTTTTTGCATATCACGTACCTTTGACAGATAATAATAAATCTTATGCCGCACAAGTTCTTAGCACATTAACTGCAGAAGGGATGTCTTCCAGACTCTTTAGCGAAATTCGTGAAAAAAGAAATTTAGCCTATGCAGTTAAAGGAGATTCAGATATAAATAGAGATTTTGCATTTAATTTAATTTATGTTGGGACTTCAAAAGAAAACGTGGATATTGTTAAGAAACTTATTTTAGATGAATTTGAAAAAGTTTCAAAAGATTTAGATGAAAAAGAACTTAATCAAGTTAAAGAACAAATTATTGGAAATCACCAGATTTCTATGGAAGATTCTCAAAATCAGATGATTAATTTACTCCGTTATGAGATAGATGGAAATGCCGAAAAGTTTTATGAACTTGAAAAGAATATTTCTGAAGTCCAATTAAAAGATGTAAAAGATTTAGCAAAGATTAAAAAATATAGTTTTTTTGCTCTTGTTCCCGAAGATTAATTAATAAAAATTTTCTAGATACATTTTGAAGATAATACTTCAAAAGTCTTAAAAACCTTTTATTCTAATTTTTTGTATGTTTATTGTGAAGGTTCCAGGGATTAATGGTTTAGGAAAAACAAATGGTTGTGAAAAAGCAGGAAATGCTATTTTAAAATCTTTAAAAGAAATTTATTCAACTGAACAGGGAAAACCAATTAACGTTGATTCTCTAGATTTAGAAGAAATACATTTAGATAATAAGAATCTTGAATTAACTAATAAATTAATTTATAAAAATTCATATGATTCTTTTGAATTAAAACCAAAAACAATTTTTCTAGGAGGAGATCATTCTATTAGTTATTCTACAACAAAAGCATTTCTAGATTATTGTAACGATTCTAAAAAAGAGCCCTGTCTTATCATATTTGATGCTCATCCAGATTGCATGAAGCCAGTAGATAACAAATTTCCAACACATGAAGAATGGCTTAGAGCTTTAATTGAATTTGGTTTTCCAAAAGAAAATATACTTTTAGTGGGAGTCAGAAACGCCGATTCTAAGGAAAATCTATTTTTAAGAGAAAATAATATAAAAAAAATATCAATAAATCAATTAACAGAAGATTTACAAGAAACTTGTGATTCTATTATGGAATTCTCAAATAGGAAGGAGTTGTATGTTTCTATTGATATAGATGTAATAGACCCTACATTTGCCCCGGCTACAGGATATCCCGAATCAGGAGGATTGACAAGCAGAGAGTTTCTATATTTAATTCAAAGAATCAATAAAATTAAAAATCTTAAGGCTATAGATATTGTTGAGATTAACCCTTGTAAAGATAAAAATAATTTAACGGTAAAATTAGGAGCCAAGATTCTAGGGGAGTTAATATAAAATGAGATGTTTTGTTGCCCTTAAATTATCCGAACATGTAAAATCAAAGGTTTTTCATGAATTTGAAAATTTACAAAAAAAGAATTTATTTAATGGAAAATTTGTTAATAAAGAAAATCTACATTTAACTTTGCAATTTTTGGGAAGTATTTCTGAAGAAGAAATAGAAGAAACAAAAAAAGAATTAAGGGAAATAAAATTTGAGAAGTTTAATTGTGGAATTGGAAAAATAGGAGTTTTTAATAATGAAAGATTTATTAAAGTTATCTGGGTAGATTTAATATCTGATAAAATTGAAAAATTACAGAAACAAATTTCTAGCAAACTTTCAAAATTTCCCTCCGATTTTAAAAAATTTGAGTCGCATATTACAACTGCAAGAGTTAAGTTTATTATTAATAAGGAAGAATTAATCGAAGAACTTAAAAAAATTAATTTTAGGAATTTAGACTTTGAAGTCAATGAATTTGTTTTAATGAAATCCGAATTAACAAGAGAAGGGCCAAAGTATAAGATTCTTGAAAGATTTAAATCATTTTAATTTAAGCGAGGATTATTCCCCTATAAGGGTTTCTTTATCATATTTCAATGAGGATTGATTATAAATTAAAGTTAAGGAGTTTAATTTCTAAAGCAAGAGAAAATTATAATATGGCAGGAGGAATAGCCAACCTATGAGATTGATGATTTTTATGAGAAAAATTTTAGAACACTTTTTAGTTAATATTTCTCATCAATAATTTTTCTTAGAATTCCAGCCTTTTTCCCAATAACTTCTTGTAAATCTTCTTTTGAAGCGTTAGTTATTTCTTTTATTGTTTTAAATTTTTTTAAAAGTTTTTTTGAAATCTTTGGCCCAATTCCCGGAAATCCTTCCAATATATACTGTTTTTGCTCTTTTTTATTAAAAGATTTTTTTCTTGCATTTAATGGAATTTCTTTTGATTTCTTTTTTGAAAGAACTGAGATAAATTGTGCAGTATCCTTATAGTTTTTTGTAAAAATTAGTGGAATTTTATATTTAAGAAGTATTGAGAGTAAGAAGCCTCTTATAGCATTTGGATGCATTCCTATTTTTTCTTCTGAATCATTATAAAGTTCTTGTTCCTCTATTCCTTCAATAATTATCAATTTATTCTCAAATTGTTGGAGTTCCATAATTTGATTTAGAAATCTTCTATTTATAATAGAAGATATAAAATCAGAAACTGTTTTTCTTTCTATTACAACATCTTTTATAATATAATCAGCAACTTTTAATGCTTTAAATTCAATTTCTAATCCAAAATTAACAAGTTCAGAAGGAACTAATGAATTTTTCTCCCTATAATCAATTATAACTTTGGATTTTTCTTTTTTAATTAAAGATTTTCTTCTTGAAAATATATCTAATATTGGTTTCATCTTAGTTTTTCTTGGTGTTCTAAATTATTCTCATTAGACAATTCTTTTTTTATTGAATCTATTGCAGAATGCATTTTTTTCTCTCTAATTTTAGAAACATAAAAGAAATTTTCATCCCTTGTTTTTTTTGTTATGAGCATTATTAATTTCCCCTTTTTTAATCTAGCCGTTCTTCCAGCTCTTTGAATTGTTCTTATTGCAGAGGGAATGGCTTCATAAAAGATAACAATGCTGACTTCAGGTATATCTAATCCTTCTTCCCCTATTGAAGTAGCACATAACACATTTATTTTCCCTAAACGAAATTCATCTAGTATCTTTTTTTGTTCTTTTTGACTTAAACCAATATCCGCCTTTTTTGTTTGCCCGATAAATATTTTTGAGTTTATTTCTTTAATTTTATTAAGTTTTTTTGAAATAATTGTCGCTGTATCTCTAAATTGAGTAAATACAATAATTTTTAGTTTATCATTTTTTAATTTTTCTTGTTTTATAATTTTTTCAAGCTCTTCTAGTTTAGGGTGTTCTATATTTTTAATTAATAATTCATTTGATTTTGAATATATAAAATTAAATTCAGGTTTTGCAACAAGTTTTACAACACCCTTGCTTTGCCTGTTTTTTGCCTGATTTAATAAATTTTTCAAATATTTATTAAAACTTGATAATGTTTGAGTTTCTAAAAGTTCTAATGCATGTTGAATTTTTATTGCCTGAGCGCATGCACTTACTCCTAACATATAATTAAAATTTCTGTTACCTCTTGCTAAACTTCCCATTATCTTTTTTTGAAGAGCTATAAGTCCGGTTTTTGATGAAGGTCCAAAAAGAACCTTCCTTAATCTTAATTCTTCAATATATTTATTGAGTATTTTTTTTAAAGTATATTGTATTTCTTCAAATTCTTTAGGGAGTTCTATATTTACTCTTTTAAATTCTAATTCTTGGAGATATTGTTTAACATCAATACTATCCCTTGTTCTTAATTCAACCTCTCTTATAGAAAGATTCTTACAAATTTCTTTTATTTTTGATTTTTCACTTCCCGGAGAGGCAGTTAATCCAAGAATTCTTTGATGTTTTGATTGTTTTTGGTATTGTTGAGCAACATAATTATAATCATAATTTTTTAAACACCTATGAGCTTCATCCTCTATTAATAAACAAACTTCTTCTAAATCATAAATTCTATTTTTTAAGTCATTTGCGATACATTGGGGGGTTGAGAAGATTATATCTGATGTTTTCCAGTTTTTCTTTCTTTCTTCTGCCTTTACTTTTCCAGTGAATAATTGAAAATCTGCAAATAATTCTGGAAGATGTTTTTTAAATGAAGTTAGATGCTGTTCTGCCAAGGGTTTTGTTGGAGCAAGAAAAACAACTTTCTCACCAGGAAATTCTTCCATTCTTTTTATTGTAAGCATTAATGCAATAAGAGTTTTTCCAAGTCCTGTTGGAAGAACAACTAAACAATTATTTCTTAGACAAGTATCATATATTTTTTGTTGATATTCTCTAGGTTCTATGTTTTTTAGAAATTTTTTGGGCATAATCCAAAAAGTTGTTAGGGGTATAAATAGTTTTATATTAGACTAATAAAAAGATATATCCTAATCCAATTAAAACCAAAACAGCTAAAAAACTCCAAATTACTATACTTCCGAAAAATATTTTGTTTCCATCTAAATCAGCTATTGGAAGCATATTAAAAAATGCATAATAGATATTTAGTTTTGCAAATTCTGGAAAATTAATCAAATACCCAATTATGCCAAAAATTAAATTAACTAGAATTCCTGCGGATGCAATAAGTCCAATATGATCTTCTGTCATCTCTGAAAAATTATAAAGGCCATGTCTTTTTGCTGCCCTATATGTTTTTGGTTTTACATCAAATATTAATGAAGCCATCCATTTGAAGTATCCTAATGAAAATATTATAAAGATTATTGGAAGAAATATTCCTGCTGGAAAAGGATTTTTAAAATATCTCCTTGGTTTAAATCCATATCTTTTAATTTCCCATAATTTTATTTCTATTTCTGAATCAAGATAATAACTAGCAACCTTTTTCGCAATTATATTTATAATAATTATAAGGAAGACTGCAATTAAAGAATATAAAAAAATATTCAAGGTTTTCATTAAACTTATTGTAAATGCAAGAACTAATGTTACAATTAAAATTGCAGTTATTTCTTTTTTATTTAACATATTTAATTAAGATAATTATTTTTTATAAATATTGTTATATTATTTAAATTAACGTTGGATATATCTTTTTTTTGATTTAATACAATTTTTTGCAGTCATTAATTCAGATGCAATATAACCCATATTTTCTAAATTACATAGTTTTCTCTTTGCAATTTCTTTTATCATTTTATCCGTATTTTTCCCTCTTAATTCAATAATCATTTTGTGTTTATTATTTACAAATCCACAACAGATTTTATTGTTTTCAATTTTTATAAGAAAGTAACCTTTTGAATCTTGTTTCCATGGAAATTTTAATTTATCACATGAAATAATTTTTCTTGTTTTTAATATTTCTATTTTATGAGAGGGGCATTTTTTCATTAGATTAATATATAAGGTTTATATTTAAGATTATCTTTTATGGATTTTAAAAATAACTTTATCAAATATGTTTAAATGACGAAATATTTATAAATAAGTCTATGCTGGTTTTAGTATGAGAGTAAAAAAGATAACAGAAGTAATTGGTGTAAAAGTTTATACTGATTCTGGAGATTATTTTGGAGAAGTAGAAGAAGCTAATTTACATGAAAATAAAATTGATGGATGGAGAATAAAAGTTAGTGGAAATATGATGTCTCTAATTAGTGGAGCAAGAGGTGTAATAATTCCACACCAGTTTGTAAAGGCTATTAGCGATATTTTTATAATAAATAAATCTGCATTACCTACTCCGGAGTCTGATACCGGAGAAGTTTCTGAAGAATTAGCATAAACTTTGATATGGTACAAGAGACTATTTTTCAACATTGGATTTTTACCCAGTTTGCTTTACCTTTTTTATTAATTTTTGCAGTTTTATATGGAATTCTTGAAAAAACAAAAATTCTTGGGGATGGAAAACATCAAATTAATGCTATTGTCTCTTTTGTTGTAGGTTTAATCTTTGTAAGTGCGGTTCATCCAAAGGAAATTGTTGGAAATCTTATTTTATTCTTAACAGTAGCACTTGTTGTAGTTTTTGTAGCATTGTTACTCTGGGGATTTATTAAAGGGAAAGTAGAAATTGGAGGCAACATGGAGAATGTTTTAATGGGAGTTGTTATAGTTGCTGTTATTGCTGCTATTTTTTGGTCGATGGGAATTGATATGGGCGCAATTGATTTATTATTTAACCAAAGTTGGAGTAATACTCTTTGGACAAATGTAGCATTTGTTGTAGTAATTGCTATTGCTATTGCCTTAGTTTTAAGAAAATCTAAAGATTAAGAATAGTTTAGAAACATATTTAAACAAAATATTCTAATGAGTTATATGTTGGAGGGATTAATATCATTAGCTTCATATAATTATTATGGGGGGGAAATTGGAAATATATTGTCGCAGGCAGAACAAATGGGGGTATTTAGTTATCTTCTACCTTTTTTATTAATCTTTGCAATTGTTAATGGAATTTTATCAATCACAAGACTTTTTGATAGCAATAAATCAATTAGCCCAATTATTTCTTTGACAGTATCCTTAATGGCATTGCAATTTGAGTTTGTTCCTAGATTTTTTGCTGAAATTTTTCCAAGATTAGGGGTTGGTTTGGCTATTATTTTAGTTCTTATATTAATTATGGGTCTTTTTTCTCCAGGAAAGGAAGCATGGTTCGGTTATATTATTTTTGGGGTTGGAACAATTATTTTAATTACAATTTTAGTACAAACTGCCGGAGCTTTGGGATGGTCTGCAGGATTTTGGTGGTATGATAATTGGGCAAGAGTTGCATTTTGGGTGGGTTTTGGTGTTATTATTTTAGCCATACTTAATATAAATAAATCTTCTTCCTCAGCAGAGACAATTTTTTCTAATTTCCTTAAAAACGCAATGAGACAATAAAATAATCTTATTTCCTTCTAGAAATCTTTTTTATTGTTTTAACAGGGGCATTCGTCTTAGAAATACGTGAAGATTGTAAAACTGATTTTGAATTTCTTGGTTGATTTATATTTCTTTTTTCTATCCTATTTGCTATTGGATTTACCATTTTTCCAAATGAATCTTGCATCATTCCCATTTCTTTTTTTATACTTCCCAAATCTTCTCCATAAGAACCTACTTTCTCAAGAATTGCAATTTGTAATTTATCAATTGTTGTTTCTATTTTCTTTAATCTATCTGTAATATTCTCTATCTTTGTTTGGGTAAGTGTTTTAAATTCATTCATATTTTCTACCTGTTTTTGTATTTTTTGTATTTTTTCTGAATATACTTGTTCTGCTATCTCAATTATATTATCTGTATTATCTATTCCCTGAGGAGAATATTCTCCATAGGTATCTGGTTGATAAGCTCCATCTTGTTGAACATACTCTTGTTGGGGTTGAGGAGTATAGATTTCTTGATTTCCCACCTCTTGAGTTTGAGGAGCATAAGGTGCTTGAGGGGAAGATGATTTCTCCATAATTGATGGTTGCATATTAGCATTTTCTGTTCCAGAAACAGCATTTTTTATTTCTGCCTGACTAAGAGCATCATTTATTTCCCTAGGAGAAATTCCTTGTTGTTGCAAATTATTTACAATTTCCTCATCAGGTTTTCCTTGATTTCTCATTTGTGTTACTTGATCTAAAATACCCATTTTAATTATTAATTTTTTCTAAATCTTTTTTTCTTACAAATTCCATTGGTTGGAACATTTTAGCTTGTTTTGACAAAATTTCTAAATCTTCTTTTCTAGCAAATTTTGAAAATTCACTAGAAGCCATTTCCAAAAAAGACGTTGTTCTCTCTATATTTTGTTTAAGAATTTCAATATCTTTTTTTATTTCTAAAGTATTTTGATTGCCTCTTTCTTTTATTTCTATAAGATTTTGACCTATTAAAAGAAGCCTATCTTTCAAGATTCTCTGTTTTTCTTCCAAATCTCTAATTTTAATATTTATATCTCTAAATTCCCCTGTGGGCGAATTTAATTGTTCTTCAACCATAAAAGAATTAAATAAAACAGGTTTAAATTTGTTGCTATTTCTTATACAAAATATTTTAAACTAGTTCTTCTTTTTTTATTTATGAAATTTAAAGAGGGAACCCCCCTGTATTCTTATGAAGTTAAAAGGGAAGGCGGAGAAGATGTTATTTATGTTAATTACTTGGGAGCTTCATATGTACCTAGTCTTTCTGATTCTCCAGAGATTATGGGAAGAACAATTGATATTTTAATAGAGAATCCAAATGTTTCTAGGCTTGTTTTTGTTCAACAAAAAAATTACAATTATGATTTCAAAGAAACTTCGTATTTATTAGAAATTGCTCAATTCTATATTTATTTAATTAAACAAGAGAAAATTTTATCACAAGAAAAATTAATTACAAATAATGAACAATTTTTCTCCCAGAGATATAATCATATTTTTTCATTCCTTTTTTTATTAAAACAGGATCCTATTGCGGCATACCATGAATTTAAGAAAATTATTATTGAAGCAAAGATTTTTTTAGAAAAAGTAGATGCACGATCCAAAACAGATCAGACAAATTATATCCATCTTCTTGAAAGAATTTTTAATTTATTTGAAAAAACCAAATTGATTCAGGAAGTTTTTCCTTATTTAGAAAAATATCAAAAAGGAGATAGAGAGATTTATCATAGAATTTTTAAGCCAGATATAATTCCTAATTTTACTTTTACAAGACTTGTTTTTGATTTGCCCAAAGATGCAGAGATTATAGATCAGTATAATATTGCCCAGGAAAGTTACGATAAGTCTTTAGTTACAATTTTAAAAAAGAAAGATGAATCAAAATTGATATATCATCTAATTCCTCCTGAAAATTCCTTAAGTGAAGACCATAATATGCTGCTTAATTTAGCAAAAAGAGTTTTAATAGAACATCAGCCAAGAGCAGAAGAGTTTATAGATACTGAAAGAACAAGATATGTTTTTTTTAATATTTCTAAGGATTTATTACAAGATTTATCCCAAACAAAAGGGATAAAATTAAATTATTCTGATACAAATAAATTAGCAACAATTCTTGTAAGACATACAATTGGTTTTGGTTTATTAGAAGTTTTACTTCAAGATAAAAAACTTCAAGATATTGTTTTAAATGCGCCAATTCCCTTAGTAAATATTTTTTTAAGACATCAAGATTATGATGAATGTTCAACCAATATTCTTCCAAGCCAAGAGGATGCTGATTCATGGGCAGCAAAATTTAGAATGATTTCTGGAAGACCTCTAGATGAAGCAAATCCTATTTTAGATACACAATTAAGTATTGGAAAAATAAATGCAAGAATTGCAATAATTCAAAGACCTCTCTCCCCCGATGGATTAGCTTATGCAATAAGACGGCATAGAGAAGAACCTTGGACATTGCCTCTTTTTATTAAAAATAAAATGATAAATCCTTTAGCCGCAGGTCTTCTTAGTTTTTTAATTGATGGTTCAAGAACTCTTTTAGTTGCAGGAACTAGAAGTTCTGGTAAAACATCTTTGCTTGGAAGTTTAATGCTTGAAATAATCCCTAGATATAGAATTATTGTTTTAGAAGATACTTTAGAATTGCCGGTTGATTCATTAAGAAAATTAAAATATGATATTTTGAGAATGAAAGTTAGGTCTTCTTTATTAAAAACAACTACAGAAATTGGAGCTGATGAAGGAATAAGAACAAGTTTAAGATTAGGGGATAGTTCTTTAATTGTTGGAGAAGTTAGAAGTGTAGAAGCTAAAGCATTATATGAAGCAATGAGAGTAGGAGCTCTTGCAAATGTTGTTGCAGGAACAATACATGGAGCAAGTCCTTATGGAGTGTATGATAGAGTTGTAAATGATTTAGAAGTTCCTTCTACTAGTTTTAAAGCAACAGACATAATTGCAGTTGCAAATCCAATAAAATCTCCTGATGGATTACATTCTTGGAGAAGACTTTTACAAATAACAGAGATTAGAAAACACTGGAAAAAGGACCCCCAGGAAGAAAAAGGATTTATTGATTTATTAAAATATAATGTTGAAAAAGATGAATTAGAATCTAGCGGAGATTTAATTAATGGGGATAGTGAAATTATTAAAGATATAGCATCAAATGTAAAGGGATGGGCTGGAAACTGGGATGCTGTTTATGATAATATTTTATTAAGAGCAAAGATAAAAAAAGAAATTGTCGATGTTGCAAAAAAAACAGGAAATGATAATATTTTAGAATCTGGATTTAATGTTTTATCTAATGGTTCTTTTCATAAAATTTCAGATAAAATAAGGCAAGAAATTGGTTTACCTTTAAGTGAGAGAGTTTTTCCAGAATGGCAAAAATGGCTTAATGAAGAAATTAAAAGAAGAAAAATATAATCTTATAAGAAATATATTATTTGATTAATTTCTAAAAAGAAAGTCCATGAAAGATAGATAAAGGGAAATATGAGGTCGAGGTAAACATGGTTGCCATAATTATTTGTTTGGGGTTTAGTTCTTGCTTTTTTTATTTTAAAGGTAAGAGATGAATATTATTGGTGTAGATTTATCACTTTTTCATTCTTAGAAAACTTTATAACTATCCATTTTATTCCTTTTTAATCAACTTCTATAAATTCAAAATTCCAAAAAATGAAGAACATCAAAATTAAGGGAGCAAGAGAACATAATCTTAAAGATATTAGTATAGAGTTTCCTAGAGATAAGTTTATTGTAATAACAGGGCTTTCTGGATCAGGTAAATCAACTATCGCATTTGATACACTTTATGCAGAAGGACAAAGGCGTTATGTTGAATCTTTATCTGCTTATGCAAGGCAATTTTTAGGGCTTATGAATAAACCAGATGTTGATTCAATTGAAGGATTAAGTCCCGCAATTTCAATTGAACAAAAAACAACCTCCAAAAATCCTAGAAGTACTGTTGGAACTGCTACTGAAATTTATGATTATTTGAGGCTTTTATTTGCAAGGGTAGGTATTCCTCATTGCCCTATTCATGGATTAAAAATAGAGGCACAATCTCCAGTTAGAATCTCGCAGAGAATTTTAGAGGATTTTAGTGGGGAAATAACTATTCTTTCTCCAATAATTCTCCAGAAAAAAGGAACTTATGAACAATTAATTAAGGATTTAAATAAAGAGGGATATTCAAGAGTTAGAGTCAATAAAAAAATATTTAGAACAGATGAAAAAATCATGCTTACTAGATATAAAAAACATGATATTGATATTATTATAGATAGGTTAAATACCAAAGATGAATCTAGATTATACGAGGCAGTAGAAAATGCAATAATAAAATCCAATGGGCTTGTTATTGTTCTTAGTAATAATAAAGAAAAGCTTTATTCTGGAAAAATGACTTGTCCAAAATGCGGAATTGCTTTCGAAGAACTGCAACCTAGAATGTTTTCCTTTAATAGTCCTTTTGGAGCCTGTGAAGCTTGTCATGGACTGGGAATAAAAATGGATTTTGATTCTGAATTAGTTATTCCTGATAAATCATTAAGCATAATGGAAGGAGGGATTGCAATTTATGGGAAATTAGATCTTTCATGGAGAGCAGAACAACTAAGGGTAATTGGTAAAAAATTTGGATTTAAATTACATACTCCGTTTAAAAAATTTACAAAAAAACAGCTAAATGTTTTATTATATGGAGCTAAACAAGAAATTAAAGGGAAATGGTCAACTGGAGCGAGTATGAATTTTGAAAATGGATGGGAAGGAGTAATTCATCAATCAGAAAGATTATACAAATCAACAGAATCAGATTATAGAAAAAGACATCTTGAAAAATTTATGAGAATTACTCCGTGTATTGTATGTGATGGAAAAAAACTAAAACAAAAAATATTGGCAGTAAAAATTGGGAGTAAATCAATAATAGATATAACTGATTTGTCAATAAAAGACGCAATTGTATTTTTTAATCATATTAATTTGACCAAAAAACAAGAAGAAATTGCAAGGCAAATATTAAAGGAAATTAGAGAACGTCTTAGTTTTTTAGAAAGAGTTGGTTTAGGTTATTTAACTTTATCTAGAAGTTCTGGAACTTTGTCAGGAGGAGAAGCTCAAAGAATAAGGCTTGCAACTCAAATTGGTTCAAATTTAATGGGTGTTTTGTATATTTTAGATGAGCCTTCAGTTGGTCTTCACCAAAGAGATAATCAAAAATTAATTGATACCTTGCATAAATTAAGAGATTTAGGAAATACCCTAATTGTTGTAGAACATGATGAAGATACAATTAGAAAAGCAGATCATGTTATTGATGTAGGTCCTGGTGCAGGAATTCATGGGGGAAAGATTGTTGCTTATGGAAATCCAAAAGAAATAGAAATGAATCCTCATTCTTTAACAGGACAATATTTATCCGGAAAAGAGTTTATTGAAACACCTAAATTAAGAAGAAAACCAAATGTCCCAATAAAATTAAAAGGATGCAAGGAAAATAATCTAAGAAATATTGATATTGAAATTCCAACACAAGTATTAAATGTTATTACAGGGGTTTCAGGTTCTGGAAAATCTACTTTAATTAATGAGATTCTATATAAAGGACTAATGCAAAAACTTAATAATTCAAAAATAAAACCGGGAAAACACGAAGGGATTTATACAGATGCATATATTGATAGAGTAGTTATTGTTGATCAAAGTCCTATTGGAAGAACACCACGATCTAACCCTGCAACATATACAAAGGTTTTTGATGAAATTAGAAGACTTTTTTCTGAAACAAAAGAAGCAAAACTTAAAGGATATCCTATGGGAAGATTTAGCTTTAATGTTAAAGGAGGAAGATGTGAAAAATGTCAAGGTGAGGGGACAATTAAAATTGAAATGAATTTTTTACCCGATGTTTATGTTGAATGTGAAGAATGCAAGGGAAAGAGATATAATCATGAAACTTTAGAAATTAGATATAAAGGAAAATCGATTGCAGATGTTTTAGATATGACTGTTGAAGAAGCATTAAATCTTTTTCAGTTTATTCCAAGCATAAGAACAAAATTAGAAACTCTTAATCAAGTAGGTTTAGGTTATATTAAGGTTGGTCAAAGTTCAACAACTCTTTCAGGGGGAGAATCACAAAGAATAAAATTAACAAGAGAACTTGCAAAAAGAGGGACCGGACGAACACTTTATTTACTTGATGAACCCACAACAGGCCTTCATTTCCATGATGTTAGAAAATTAATAAAAGTTTTAAATGGATTAGTTGATAAAGGAAATACAATTCTGGTAATTGAACATAATCTAGATATTATTAAATCCGCAGATTATATAATTGATTTAGGTCCTGAAGGAGGTGATGAAGGGGGAAGTATTGTAGGTATTGGTACACCGGAAGAACTTGTTAAAAATAGAAGAAGTTATACGGGAAAATATCTAAAGGAGGTTTTATGATACAAATTAATTCAATACCTACAAGTCCTGGATGTTATTTATTTATTGATAAAAATAAAAAGATAATCTATATTGGAAAAGCAAAAAATCTTAGAAAAAGAGTATCTAATTATCTGAGTAAAAAAGATCATGATCCAAAAACTAATTTAATAATATCTTTAATTAAAGATATTGATTTTATTGCAACTAGAAACGAGGTTGAAGCTCTAATCTTAGAAAACAATTTAATTAAAAAAAATAATCCAAAATATAATATTAATTTAAGGGATTCTAAAAGATATGCTTATATTGAATTAACCAAAGAAGATTTTCCAAGATTACTTGTTGCAAGAAAAAGAATAGGGAATTCTAAATTCTTTGGTCCGTTTGTTTCTGCAAATTCTAGAGATTATATTTTATATGTTTTAAAAAAAACATTTCAAATAAGAACTTGCAAAAAACTTCCAAAAAAAGCATGTTTAAGATATCATCTTGATTTATGTTCTGCTCCATGCATTAACAGAATATCTAAAAAAAATTATAAAGAGAGAATAAATTTAGTAGAGCCTATTTTAAATGGAAAAAGTTCCAAAATTACAAGGATTTTGGAAGAGAAGATGAAGAGTGCATCAAGCAATTCTAATTTTGAAAAAGCAATTGAACTAAGAGATCAAATAGAATCAATTAAAACATTAAAAGATAAGCAGATGATGGAAAGGCAAAAGAAATATGATGAAGATATAATTAATTATTTAGTAAAAGATAAAAAAGTTTATCTAATGCTTTTTAATGTTTACAAGGGAATTCTTGAAAATAAACAAGAATTTGAATTTGATTATTCTAATAGTTTTTTTGAGGAATTTCTAGTACAATATTATTCTAATAATCCTATACCAAAACAGATAATTGTTCCCAAGTCTGTTGATTCTACAATTTTATCTTATTTAAAAAAATTAAGAAAAAATAAGGTAATAACAGAAGTTCCCAAAAAAGGAGAAAAAAAAGAACTTTTGAGTTTAGTTTTAAAAAATATTGAATTATCATTTCTTGGAGATTCTAAAAGATTAGAAGAATTAAAAAAGAAATTAAATCTAGAAGAGATTCCTGCAGTTATAGAATGTTTTGATATATCTCATCTATCGGGCACATCAACTGTTGCATCCTTAGTGCAGTTTAGAAACGCTATTCCTGATAAAACAAATTATAGAAAGTTTAAGATTAGAACAGTTGAAGGTATTGATGATGTTAGAGCAATAGCAGAGGTTGTAAAACGTAGATATTCAAGACTAATTAAGGAGAAACTCCCCTTTCCAAATTTAATTATAATTGATGGAGGAATTGCTCAATTAAATTTTGCAAAAAATGAATTAGAAAAATTAAACTTAAAAATTCCAATAATCTCAATTGCAAAAGGGTTTGAAGAGATTTATATTCCTGAAAATAATAAACCTTTAAAACTCAATAAAAAAAATGAAGCATTGAGGTTAATTCAAAAGATAAGAAATGAAGCTCATAGGTTTGCAATATCATATAATAAACTTTTAAGAAAAAAAGATATGTTCAAATGAAATTTAATTTAAAAGCATCATTTAAACCCCAAGGATCTCAACCAGAAGCAATTATAAAATTAAATGAGGGTTTAAAGAAGGGATATAATCTTCAAACACTTTTAGGAGTTACAGGTTCAGGAAAAACATTTACAATGGCAAATGTTATAAAAAATTATGGAAAACCAACACTTGTTCTTGCTCATAACAAAACCCTTGCAGCACAACTTTATGAAGAATTAAAGGATTTTTTCCCAAATAATAAGGTAGAATATTTTGTTTCATATTATGATTTTTATCAGCCAGAATCATATATTCCTTCAAGTGATCAGTATATTGAAAAGGATGCAAAAATTAATGAGAAAATTGAGCAAATGAGATTATCTGCAACTGCTTCGTTAATGTCAAGATCTGATGTAATTGTTGTTTCGTCTGTTTCATGTATTTATGGGTTAGGAAATCCAGAGAATTTTGAAGGATTAGGTTTTCAATTAAAAATAGGAGCTAAGATAAAAAGAAATAGTATTTTAAGAAAATTAATTGATATTCAATATGAAAGAAATAACACAGAATTAATGCCAGGAAGATTCAGAGTAAAAGGTGATACAATTGATTTTATTCCTGCTTATTATAATCAAATTATACGTATTGAGATGTTTGGCGATAATATTGAAAAAATCCTTGAAATTGATAAAAATACTGGAAAGATTATATCAAAATTAGATGACGTTTTTATTTATCCTGCAAGACATTTTGTAATTCCAGAAGAAAAAGTAAAAGAAGCATTAGATTCAATAAAAACAGAACTTAAAGAAACATTACCTAGTTTAGGACTAGTAGAATCACATAGATTAAGACAAAGAACCTTAAATGATATAGAGATGATTCAAGAAACTGGTTATTGTAAAGGAATTGAGAATTATTCAAGACATTTTGATAGAAGAAAGAAAGGAGAAAAACCTTATTGTCTTTTAGATTACTTTCCGAAAGATTTTTTGTTAATTATCGATGAAAGCCATCAAACAATTCCCCAACTTCATGGGATGTATAACGGAGATTATGCAAGAAAGAAAAATTTAATTGATTTTGGGTTTCGTCTTCCAAGCGCATTTGATAATCGTCCATTAAAATTTATTGAATCTGAAAAATATATGAAAAATAATAAGACTATATTTGTCTCAGCTACTCCTGGATTCTATGAAAATGAAAATTCAAAACAAGTAGTTGAACAGATTATTAGGCCAACCGGTTTAGTTGATCCAAAAGTATATGTGCGACCCATAAAAAATCAGATGGATGATTTAAAAAAAGAAATTTTATCTACAATTAAAAATGAAAACAGAGTTTTAATTACAACTTTAACAAAAAAACTTGCAGAAGAATTAACAGATTATCTAGCCGAGCAAAATATAAAAGCAAGATATCTTCATTCTGAAATCGATACCTTGGAAAGGTCTGAAATAATTAGACAATTACGTCTGGGAAAATTTGATGTTTTAGTTGGAATAAATTTATTAAGAGAAGGATTAGATATTCCTGAAGTGGGATTTATAGGTATTTTAGATGCCGATAAAGAAGGTTTTTTAAGAGATTCAAAAAGTTTAATTCAAACAATTGGACGTGCTGCAAGAAACTCTAAATCATATGTAATTTTATATGCAGATAATATTACTGAATCAATTTCTAGTGCAATTGAAGAAACAAAAAGAAGAAGAAACTTGCAGATTAATTTTAATAAAAAATATGAAATCATTCCAAAAACAATAATAAAACCTGTAAAGGAAAAAGAAGTAGAAGTAACTGATACAAAACATATTCCAAAAAAAGAGATACCCAATCTTTTAATTGAACTTGAAGCAGATATGAAAAATGCTGCAGAAAATCTGGATTTTGAAAAAGCTCTTTTATTAAGAGATAAAATAAAAGCTCTTAAAAAGAGAATAGAAAAATAAACTTTCTCCAAACATTTATTAATTAATTTTTATTCTTAATATTATTATAAAAGGAGGAAAAAAAATGGAAGATAAACCTGGTGTAGATGATGTTCTAAGAAAGTATGGTTCTAAAATTGAAGGGCAAATTAAAACATTTAATAAAAATTCTAATTATAGCAGAGAGTATGTTAAATTTAAAGAAGAGATGGCCCCTAAACTTACAAGATATGAAAAGTGGGCTAAAAGTTTAGGAAACATAATAAAATTAAAAATATCTTCAAAAGATGAAGGGAGAGTTAAAAGGCAATTAGAAATTGCCCACCTGAATATTCTTCCCTCTCAGGCTTTAGGTTTAAGTGTTATGGCTTTTGTGAGTGTGTTTATTATTGGCCTATTAATTTCAGTTGCAACAGCTTTAATTAGGGGGAGTATTGCAGCTTTTCCATTTTTGTTTTTCTTTTTAATAATTATCCTTTCTTCATTTTTATTTTATTTTGTTAATGAATATCCTAAAAGATTAGCAAATAGTTGGAGACTTAAAGCTTCTTCACAGATGGTTCCTGCAATTTTATATATGGTTGTTTATATGAGACATACACCTAATCTAGAAAAAGCAATTTCTTTTGCATCAAATCATTTACAATACCCTCTTGCACTTGATTTTAAAAAAGTATTTTATAATGTTGAAATAGGAAAGTTTTCAACAATGAAAGAAAGTCTTGATAATTATCTTGAAACCTGGAGAGATTATTCAATAGAATTTATTGAAGCTTTTCATCTAATTCAAAGTAGTTTATTTGAGCCCGATGAAGCTAGAAGAATTTCTACTTTAGAAAAAACATTACAAGTTGTTCTTGATGGAGTATATAATAAAATGTTGAGATTTACTCATAATGTTAGAAGTCCTCTAACAAATGTTTACATGCTTGGAGTTGTTTTACCAACTTTAGGCTTAGCATTATTACCTTTAGCTTCTGCAATGATTGGAGATTTTTTGAAATGGACCCATATTTTCATTTTATTTAATTTAATAGTTCCTTTTTTTGTATTTTATCTTACAGATAAAATTATGATGTTAAGACCCGGAGGATATGGTGAATCAGGATTACTTGAAAAAAACCCCCTTTATCCTAAATATAAATCTAGAAAACCTTATTTTACTGCTTTTCTAATTTGCCTTCCATTTTTTATAATAGGTTTATTACCTTTAATTTTTCAATACACTCCTATTCCAGATTTAATAGGATTACAAAAAGATTATTCTTTTTCACAGTTAGGATTAGGTATTTTTGGTGATGAAAAAATATTTGATTTTAAACAAATCGGAGATAGAAGTGTAGGGCCTTTTGGAATTGGTGCTTTAATTTTAAGTATGTTTATTCCGCTAGGATTAGCTTTATTTTTTGCAATTGCATTTAATAAAAAGACAAAAGATTTAATTAAAGAAAGAGGAAAAACAAAACAGCTTGAAAATGAATTTAATAATTCTTTATTCCAATTAGGGAATAGAATTGGAAATGGCATGCCTCCGGAACTTGTTTTTGGAAAAGTTGCTCAAAGTTCTAGAGGGTTAATGACAGAGGATTTTTTTAAATTAGTTAATTATAATATAAGGCAAATTGGGATGAGTGTTGAAAGAGCAATATTTGATCCAAGAAGAGGTGCAATTATCTATTTCCCTTCCGATTTGATTGCAACTAGCATGAGGGTTTTAATTGAATCTTCAAAAAAAGGATTAAAGATTGCAGCAATAAGCCTTATGAGTATCTCAGAATATGTAAAAAATATACAAAAAATCACTAGTAGGCTAAGAGATATGCTTGCAGAAATAGTTTCAGACATGAAAAGTAACATGACTTTTTTAGCACCTTTACTTTCAGGAATTGTTGTTGGTTTAGCTGCAATGATTACATCTATCTTGAATAGATTGAATCTTACTTCATTAGGAGGAGATGTTGGAATTGGGAATTTAAGCACTATTTTACAAATATTTGATTTAACAAAAATGATTCCCCCATATTATTTGCAAATTTCAATTGGAATTTATATAATTCAGATAATTTTTATTTTAACAGGAACTTTAGTTATGATTGATTCTGGTGAAGATAAACTTGAAAGGACAAATAAGACTGGAAAAAATCTTAAGAGGGGAATTTTATTTTATTTTATTACAGCATTTTTAGCAACAATAGTTTTGTTTGTTTTGAGTTCTGTTGTTTTAGGTAATTTGGTTTGAGTAAAAATGACTTTTTATAAAAATTCTGTGTTCATTTTATAGTGATTAATTGACATAATCTTTATAAAGTTTACAAATTTAAAAATTTGTAATAGAAGATTATCTTCTATTAGAATACAGGCACTCTTAATTTTAAAAATTTATAATTTTGAATGATTGTAGAATTAAACAACATGGAAACAATTTTATCAATACCAACTTATAGGTCTCAACAAATAGCTATCACTGTAAATACCTATGCTCAAAATTTTAAAAGGTTTAATCACACAGTACCTATTTTTGTATTTGATGATTCCAATGAAACACAATCAAAAATTTCAGAAAAATGTCTTTTAGATTTATCTAAACAACTCGGAAACACACAAGAAATAAATTATGTTGGACCAATTCAAAAACAATTATTTCTAGAAAATCTTCAAAAAAGATTTGGGCAACAAAATGCACGAAATATTGGTAGAATTTTTAAACCCAGTTATGGGGGTAATAGAAATTTTAGTTTAGTTTATACTTTAGGTAAGACTTTTATTTCTGTAGATGATGATATAGTTCCCGCAGGACTTTTCACTAATCAATATGATACCCAATTAAAAGAAGGCATTCGGCCAAATATAATTTCCAAGGGAAGTTTTATGTATGAAAGAGAAATAAAACATATGAAACTTGTAGAGCAAGATGTAGTTAAAGGATACACTAAGTTTCTTGGAACAAGTGTTAAAGACCATTCTTCAAAAGTAAGAACAGGAAAAAGGATTAGTGATCCTGATGTTGATTCTTTGGGTGTAACAACAGGTAAATTAGAAGATAGGGTAATGAAAATTGTAAATGGAAGAATTTCACCAGAAGCTAGAATTAAAGTAGTTCAGACCCATTTATCAGGAGATGCAGATATGGACTCTGCTGATCTTATAAATCTTTTTGTGGAAACAGGGGTAGGAGATATTTTATCAGGCCGTCTTCCTAAAAAGTATATTATTGAAAAATGTCGTGAAGCAATTACTTTTTCTAATGAACGTTTAACAGGAGCAGTTTTAGGTTATGATAATTCTGAAGGAGCAATATATTTTTTACCTACTAATTTTAGATGTGAAGATTTTATTTGGAGAGTGCATTTAGAGAAAAGACTAGATATTGCATCAGCATATACAGAACATGTGCAAACACATAATCGATCTTTGCTTGTAAGGGAGTCAATTTCTCAAGATTGGTTTAACGAACTTATCGCACAAAGATTGAAAAGAAGAATAAGAGATTCAATAAAAAATGTTGGGAGATTTTCAATGGAATTTCATACTCCTTACGGGGTTTCTCTTGAGACAGCTAAAGATATTAAAAGGAGAATAGAGGAAAAGTATAATCAAGCAACAAAGAAAATTAAGAGTAATAATAAATCCTCTGTCAATTATCAAAAATTCGTCCAAGAATTAGAATTTATTCTTGAAAATGAAATAATTTCCCCTAAGAAATTTGCCAACAAATTAACAAAGGTAGTTCTTGATGAATTTTCTTTGTTTAATAAAACAGCTAAAATTTGGCCAAAAATATTAGAGTATGTATCTGAGATGAAAGAGGACTTACCAATATTAAATTTAACAAAAGAGTCTTTAAAAAATTAAAATGGGGGTAAAAAACGTGTTGCTTGTAGCACCCCCCTTAATACCCACTTCTAAAGATTCTATTGCTGGTTCAGAGCAGATGATTTATGTCCTTGGAAGAGCATTAATTGAACAAGGGCATAATGTCACTACAATTGCAAGAGAAGATTCAAGAGTTTATGGAAAATTAGTTTCAGGAGGGTTTAAGGATTTCCAATTTCATAAGGATTCAGAAATAGACCAGTTTTATCAAGTGATGGCACATACTGCTTCTGCAGTTAGAAAATTTATAAGATGTAACTCCAATTTAGATGTTATTGTTGATAGAACATGTCAAGGACTTTCTTTACAAGTAAGCCATGAAGAAAATGGACCGCCTGTTCTATGTTGTTTGAATATGCCTTCAGAATATTTCTTAAACATTCATTTTTTTAATCATTTAAGAGAAAAATTTAAAGAACGAAAAGATAAATTTATTGCAGTAAGTAATCATATTGCAAAAGAATATCAAAATGCATTGCAACTTGGTGATTTAAAATCTAGAATGAACATAATTTATAATGGAATTGTTACAGATAATTTTTCTTTTTCAGAAGTTCATAAAGGTTATCTTCTTTATCTTGGGAGAATAACAAAGGATAAGGCCCCCCATCTTGCAATTAAACTCGCACAGAATACAGATCATAAAATAATAGTTGCTGGAGGCAATATTGAAGGAAACAATACAATGTACCAAGATGAGGGGTATATTGAAAAGGAAATAAGGCCTCTTATGAACAATAATGTTAAATGGTATGGTCCAGCTAATTTAGAACAAAAAGTTGCCCTTCTGAAAAACGCAAAAGCACTTATTTTTTCAAGAGAAAGTTATGAGCCTTTTAGTTCAGTTCCAATTGAAGCAATGATGTGCGGAACACCTGTAATTGCATTTGATAAAGGAGGAACAAAAGAGGCAATAATTAATAACAAAACAGGATTTTTAGTGAATACTTATGAAGAGATGAAAAAAGCTGTTTCTAAAATTGACACAATTGATAGAGCAACATGCACCCTACATGTTAAAAATAATTTTGATTATCAAAAAATGATTAAAAAATATATGGAATTGATTGATTAAAATGGTTGGAAATCAAAGATTAAGGGAGAGAAGATGTTTAAATGAAAATGAGATTTTAGATATCCAGGACAAATATGGGCTTAAGATAAGCAAACAAAAACCTTTTTTAGAAGGAATGAGGTCAAATACTCTGTTTCTTGAAACTAATTTTGGAAAAAAAGTAATAAAAATATATCCTAATAATTTTAGTTATGATTTAATAAAATTTCAAACAAAGGTATGCAATTACATGAATAGCAAAGGAGTTCCAACTCCAAAAATTTTTTCCAATACTAAAGATTGTTTAGTAACGCCATATCAGGATGCTCATTATATTATTATGCAACATTTACAAGGAAAACCCCCTACTCTTGATAACCCTAAAATTATCCCGTGGACGTTTAAAGGGCTTGCGTTATCATTAAATACTTTATCAAAATTTAAACCAAAAGAGGTATATGTGGCCCCTGAAATAGATATTTCTTTAACAGAACAATTAAATGAACTTAAAGAAGCAATTAGAAGAAGGGGAGAAGGAAAAGTAGATCCTATAGTAGAATCTTATCAAGGGCGATTAGATAATATTTGTCAGCATGTTGAAACAAAACTCAATAATTTAAATGTATCAAAACAATTAATATTAGGAGATTACAATTCCGGATCATTATTAATTAAAGATGGAGAAATTTCTGGAATTTTAGATTTTGATTTATTACATCTGCAACACAAGGGTTACGATTTTATGCATATTTTCGATATTTTTTTTATTGATAAAAAAAGCAAAAATCTTCCTTTAGAAAAAAGGGTAGACTGGGAGAAACTTAAAGATTCTATGATGTTTTATTCAAAATTTGATCCAGAAATTGTAGATCAAATTTATACCTTCCCGCTTATGCATCAGGTATTAGGTTTAAGAAGTATTTTAGATATTTGGGGAAATTATTATTCTGGCCGTTCAGATAGAAAATATTTCGAAGAGAAAAAAGAATTTTACTTGCCAAGACTTGAAATTCCTACAAAATTAGGAGAGCGAATTATAGAAACACTTAATGAAGGATATATGGAAGCAAGCAAAAGATTTTAATAAAAGTAATTTTAACCAATATCATGAAGATAATCTATCTTAATGTGTTTGAAAATGTGGAAGAAGAAAAAAGATTTAATAAAATAGCTGAATTTATAAAAAAAGAAAAACCAAATATGCTAGTTTTATCAGAAGTAGGAAAATGGAAAAATAATTTTAAGAATAGGTTGAAAAAATTTAAAGTTCAAACTAAATTCCCATATCATTTTCAAAAAAATCATATTTTATTTTTTTCACAACATGTAATAAGTTGTCCCAGGCATATTAAAGATGCAATCATTAAAATTAATACAGTAATAAATGATGAAAAAATTACAGTGATAGCATCACATTTAAGTCCCGACTCAGAAGATAAACGCCTGTCTCAAGTTGAAGCCATAATAAAAAATATCAACAATGAAGATAAAGTAATCCTTATAGGAGATTTAAATTCTTTATCCCCTTTAGACAATTATGATGAACAGAAATTATTTAATCAACTTAAGAAAATCAATATAATTAAATTTGGAGAAGATAAATTAAGAAAGGATGTTCAAAAAAAAATTCTTAATTTTGGTTTAATAGATACTGTGAGAGAATTTTCTAAGAAATTTGAATATTCGGTACCCACATTATTCAATAAAGATATTAATCATTTTTCAAAACTTAGATTAGATTATCTTTATATAACTCTTCCCTTAAAACCTTTTTTAAAATCAGCAAAAATTATTCGTAACGATGAGACCAATCAACTTTCAGATCATTTTCCAATTATTGCAGAATTTAATTTATAATCTTTCAAAACTTATTTAAACAATTCTTTCTTTTATTAGGTATGGATTATTCGTTTTCAGAGAAAAGAAACAAAAGAAAAAATAAGAAAAAAGAAAAGAAAAAACACCCTTATAAAAAAGGCGGGAAATACAGAAGTTCAAATATTTCTGAAAATAAATAATTTATAAATATAGTTTTGTTTTTTATTTTATGTATGAGATTATTTTTTTAATTGTTTTAGCATTAATCTGGATTATTTTTGCAAGTATCCAAGATTTAAGAAAAAGAGAGGTTGCAAACTGGCTTAGTTTTTCATTAATAATCTTTGCCTTAAGCATAAGATTTTTCTATTCCTTTTTTCTAGAAAATTTTAATTTTTTTTACCAAGGATTAATTGGACTCGGTATTTTTTTTATTATTGGTAATTTATTGTATTATGGTAGGATGTTTGCAGGAGGAGATGCAAAATTAATGATTGCACTAGGAACAATTATACCTTTTTCCTTAGATTTTTTAGTTAATATCCGGATTTTTATTTTATTCTTTTTAATATTTCTATTTATTGGAGCATTTTATGGTTTAATCTGTAGCGGGTTCTTAACTTTAAGAAATTTTAAGGAATTTAAAAAAGAGTTTTCTAAAAGATTAAATAAAGATAATAAAATAATTTTATTTGTTATGTTTCTTGGGATTATTTTAATAATCCTCGGGTTTATAGAGGAGTTATTTTTTCCATTTGGAATTCTGGTTTTTATTATTCCTTATTTTTATTTATATGCCAAATCAATTGATGAAGTGTGTATGATTAAAAAAATTAAAACTAATGATTTAATGGAAGGGGACTGGCTTTATAGAGATTTAAAAGTAGGAAAAAAATTAATCAAAGCTGATTGGGATGGATTAACAAAAGAGCAGATTAAAGAGATTAAAAAAAGATACAAAGAAATAAAAATCAGACAGGGAATCCCTTTTGTTCCGGTGTTTTTGATTAGTTTTTTATTTTTAATTTATTTTTGGACAACAGGATTATGGAATTCTTTTTGGTAACCATGTATTTTTTTCATTGATTTCTTCTTTTTGTTTTTCTTTAACCTTAGGTTCTGATTTTTTTATTAATTTCTTCTGTAATTCTTGAAGTTCTTTTGGTTTTGCTTGATATCTTTTTGAATTAATATTTTCATCTTCATAAATAGGCAAAATATTAATTATTTCATGACCAAATAAATTTGAAGAAGAGATGTTTATATCTTTTGGATTTAGTTCTTTTTTTATTTTTTGAGAGACATTATTTGTTAATAATTGTGCCTCATTAGGAATTTTATCTAAACTTGGAATATGGTCTTTTGGGATTATTATTACATGTCCCTTAGTTATTGGATTTATCTCTAGAATTGCTATTGCTTTTTCATTTTCATCTATTTTATATGATTGCGTGTCTCCAAAGATAATAGAACAAAAAATACATTGTTGAGGTGAATCTTGGCCTGTTTTTACTAAACTGTTGTTTTGTTTTAAGAATTCTTCTAATTGATTCTCATTCATTGATTCAATTTGTTTTATTGATGAATCTTTTTTATCTTTTGGAAAATTCGATTCTATTTGGGAAATAATCTGTTTTTTTATTTGTTTTGTTTGTTCTTTAGATAGCATTTTGATTTAAGTTTGATTTAGGTAGGCTGCCGGATTTTTTCTAAATTTAAACCAAGACCTTTTATCATACTCCCACAAAAAAGATCTTGCAATTTTCATATATTCTTTAGCACATTTTTCTAATCCAAGTTGTTTCATTTCAGATATACCTTCAATAGAGTTTTTAATTCCACTTCTAATTATAGAATCTTTACCGTTTTTTATTGGTTTGAATTTTTTTTCTATATAGCCAATTTCAAGAATTCTTTTAGTTATATCCTTTTGAATCGTTAGTCCTATTTTTTGTGCAAGTTGTTCAGCAATTATAATATATTCTTTTGTTTTTTCAAGATAGTTTCTTGTATTTTCCAAAGCACATTTTAAGGAAGACTCAACGCTACATGCATTTCTTTCTATCTCAAGATGTAAATCTTCTAAATTAATAGCATAATTCCTTGTTTCTCCTTCTTCTCTAAGGGAGAGAATATGATTTTTCCAATTTCTAGACCATTCTATTTCACCAATCAAATGACTTAAATTTTTCTTAAATCTAGGGTCTTGTTGTATTATCATTTTATCCAAATGACCTTCTTATATCAATAAGCTGAACTGAGTTTATATTTTCTATTTTTTTAAGTTCCTCTTCTAGAGAATCTAATTCTTGTTTTTCGGGCCATGCAAAAAGAATTATTATTGCTTTTAAGCCAAATGCTATTGGTTCTTCTTCAAATTTGCAGTTTTTCCCTCCAAATTTCTCAACTAATTCTTTTGATTCTTCTTTTATCTTATTGAGGTCTACTTCAGGAGAAGAGGGCATTAAATTCATTTTAACGGCTGCAATTCCCATACTTCTTTTAACTATTAGGAGGTTTTAAAAGTTTTCTTATGTTTTTTGTATCAAAATATTTAAAAATACAAGTCTATTTTTAAAAAAATGAATGGAAATTATGATAAGATAATAGACAAAATTTCAAAGGGTTCTGGTCTAGAAAAAGAGGAGATAGAAAGAAAAATAGAGGCAAAACAAGCAAAACTTTCAGGATTAATTAGCAAGGAAGGAGCCTCCCAGATTATTGCTGCTGAATTAGGAATTTCATATGAAAATGAAAAATTAAAGATAGATGAATTGTTAGCTGGAATGAGAAAAGTTAATGTTATTGGGAAAGTTATTAATTTGTCTCCTGTTAGAACGTTTATACGAAATGATAAGGAAGGAAAAGTTGTAAATATGACTATTGCAGATGAAACTTCAAATATAAAGGTTGTTTTATGGGATACAAATCATATAGAATTAATTGAAAAAAATGAGATTGTTAATGAAAAAGTTGTTGAGATATCTAATGCAAGTATGAGAGAAAATGAAATACATTTAGGGAGCTTTTCCGAATTAAAAATAATTAATGAAGTTCTAGAAAATGTTAAAACAGAAAAAGTTGTAAAAGAAAAGAATATAGTTGATTTTAAGTTATCAGATAATTCAAGTGCAAGGGCTTTTATTGTTCAAATACAGGGACCAAGATTTTTTAATGTCTGCCCTGATTGCAAGAAAAAAGTAAATCAGGAAGGAGAAAATTTTATTTGTGATAAACACGGGAAAATTATTCAGGAGAGAAGAGCATTAATTAATTTAGTCTTAGATGATGGAACAGAAAGTATTCGTTCGGTTTTGTTTCACGATACTCTTAATAATATAGGGCTTACAGAATTAGAGAATCAAGATTTATTAACTCAACAAAAAGAAAATCTTTTAGGCAAGGAAATGATTTTTTCAGGGAATGTTAGGATGAATAAATTTTTTAATAATCAAGAATTTATTATTGACGAGGTTAAGGATATTAATATTGATGAATTAGTTGAAAGGTTAGAGAGTAAATGAGATGCTAATAAGAACTCATTTAACAATAACACTCTTTTTTATTTTATTACTCCTATCTTTTATAGATAATAAACTTGTATTTATTATAGTTGCATTACTTGCAACATTCATTCCGGATATTGATACAAGAAATTCCAAACTTGGAAAATATCTTATTTTTAGACCAATACAATGGTTTTCTAAACATAGGGGAATCATCCATAGCATTAGTTTTTTAGTTTTTTTAACAATTGTTTTATGGTTATTTTTTCCAGAGGCCTCATTTGGATTCTTTGTTGGTTTTAGTTCACATTTAATTTTAGATTCTTTAACTATTAGAGGGGTTAGTTTATTTTTTCCTTTTAGCAGAAAAAAGTTCTCAGGAATAATAAAAACAGGGGGGATATCTGAAACTATTATTTTTGTTATTTTCTTAATTGCTGATTTAGGGTTATTATTAAGTAAATTTCCTATTTTTTAATCTATATTTAAAACTAAAACAATATTTATAAAGAGAAACAATTTTGAACTTTTATGGTTTCTAAAAAAGAAGAAAAAGAGAAAGAATTACAATTAACTGATTTACCTGGAATTGGACCGGCTGTTTCTACAAAATTAGAATCAGCAGGAATTTATGATATGATGGCTCTTGCAGTGATGGGCCCTGCAGAATTAGGTGATGCTGCAGGTATTAGTCCTGCTGTTGCAAGAAAAGCAATTCAAGCAGCAAGAAATGTGCTTGATTTAGGTTTTCAGGATGGAATGGAATATGCAAAAAAAAGGTCTAATATCTTTAATATTACAACAGGAAGTAAAAATGTAAATGAACTTCTGGGTGGAAAGGGTGTTGAAAGTAAGGCTGTAACAGAGGCATTTGGTGCATTCGGGTCTTCAAAAACCCAATTGGGGTTAACATTAGCAATTAATACTCAATTGCCTTTAGAAAAAGGAGGAGTAAATGGAAAATCTGTTTTTATTGATACTGAAGGTACTTTTAGGCCAGCAAGAATAAAACAAATTGCAGAAGGTTTAGAATTGGATTCTGAGAAAGTTTTGAAAAATATTTTTGTTGCCCGTGCATTAAATAGTGATCATCAAATTTTACTTTTGGAGAAAATTTCAGAGATGATTAAAGAGGGGGAGCCAATTAAATTAATTATTATTGATTCTTTAACCGCACATTTTAGAGCAGAATTTTCTGGAAGAGGACAATTAGCAGATAGGCAACAAAAACTAAATAAATATTTACATAATTTAATGAGACTTGCAGAACAACATAATTTAGCAATTTATGTAACAAATCAAGTAATGGCAAATCCCGCGCAAATGTTTGGAGATCCAACAACACCTATTGGAGGGAATATTTTGGGGCATTTTTCTACATATCGTATGTATCTTCGACGAGGTAAAAAAGGTTCTAGAGTTGCAAAATTAATTGATTCTCCAAATTTACCAGATAATGAATGTATATTCTTTGTAACAGATAACGGTGTGGTTGATGAGGAATAAGTTTACTTAACTAATTCATCTTTTTTAAACCATAATTCTATTTCTTTTTTAGCATTTTCTATAGAGTCAGAAGCATGAATTACTGTTTCATGGCAGTTTGTTTTTGAATTAATTTTTCCATATTTTCCTCTTAGTGTATGTGGAATAGATTCATCAGGATTTGTTTTTCCAACAAGTTTTCTAACTTTTGAAATTGCATCTTCTCCTGAATAAACTATTGCAATAACATTTTCATCTTCATGAAGTTTTCCGGTAATATGTTCTATTAATTCTTGAAAAAATGGTTTTTCTTTGTGTTCTTCATAATGTTTTTCAGCTAGTTCTTTTTGAACATCTACTAATTTTAATCCAATCATCTTTAAATCTAAGTTATATAATTCAGAAATTATATTTCCTGCTAATTTTTTAATCATTGCATCTGGTTTAATCAATACTAAGGTTTTCTCTTCCATATTATTAATTTTGTATTCCCATTTAAAAAATTATCTGTGTTTCATTAAATTATTCTTTATTCTTTTTTTATAAAAAGATTTATAAATACTTTTTTCTTATCCTAAATCATTACAAAAGGGTGAAAATGAATAAGAAAAATTTACAATTAGTATTTTTTGGAGCATTTATATTAATATTATTAATAGTTTTAGTTCATGCTATAGTAGTTGCAACAATACAAGGTCCATTGTCAAATACAAATTTTTCTACAGCAGCAGCATTAAATTTTACTTGTACTGTAAGTATGGCTAATGTAATTAATGTTACGTTATTATATAATGCAAGTGGTGGACCAACTAATTTAAGCTCTTATAATATAACAATGATTATAAATTCAACAGGGGAAAATCAAAGCGTGTTTTCAAATACAACTAATTTAAGCTCTGCAACAACCATAATAGCATTAAATGATTCAACCACATATAATATGACTTGTTTTGCTGATAATGGTTCTATGCAAAATTATTCATCCTCAGCAAATATAACTATAGATAGTACTCCCCCTGCCGTTACTGATTTTTCTACAACTGTAAGTAGAGGTAATTATTCTGGAACAATTGTTTTAAATATAAGTGTTACTGATGCAACAATAGGAGTAGGATATGTTTATTTTAATATAACTAATTCAACTGGAGTTCAGGTAAATTATACAAAAGCAAGTAATGTCAGTGGAAATTATTATAATATTAGTGTAGATACTTCAAAATTCAGCGATGGAGCATATAATATTACTGTTTGGGCTAATGATACTTTAATAGGCAAATCAAATAGTTCAGAAAATATAACTGGGAATATGAATAATTCTGAAAAGATTAAGGTAGTATTTGATAATACTGCACCTACAGCAACTTATTCTTGTTCTCCTAGTACTGTAACTTCGGGAGATACTGTAACATGCACTTGTTCTCCTTCAGATGCAACTTCTGGGATAAACTCTTCTCAAACATCAACTACTACTCCTTCAACATCAAATACAGGAACTATTACAGAAACATGTAATTTTGTTGATAATGCTGGAAATGCAGGAAGTCAAACTGCAACATATACTGTTGAAATGAGTACTTCAGGAGGAACTAGTAGCAGTGGTGGCGGAGGAGGAAGCACAACAACTACAGAAACTGTAGCAGAAGTTAGTAAAACACATTCATGGTCTAAAATGACTTCTGGAACAACATTTACCATTGAAAATTTTTTGAGTGATTTTGGAGTAAAACAAATCCTAATTGAATTAACTAAAATAGCACAGAGTGTTAAAATAACTGTTTCAAAATATGATGGAAAACCAGCGTATCTGTTGAAAGAATGTTGTCCTAAAGTAAAAACAGGGGATGTTTACAAATATCTACAAATTAAAGAGACAAATATCGGAAGTAAATTAAGTAAGGCAACAGTTACAATTAATGTAGAAAAAACGTGGGTATCTAGTAGAGGACTTGATAAAGAGGATATATCGATGTTTAAATTTGATGAAAGTTCAGAAGAATGGAATGAATTAACAACAACATATGTTAGTGAGGATGATACTAATTATGTTTATGATGTTGTATTAACATCTTTTAGTTATTTCACAATTGCAGGAAAAGAGAAAGCTGAACCAGTAGTTGAAGAAGAAAAAAGTGTTGCAGAGAAAATTAGGGAAACTGGAGAACAAGTAGCAGAAAAAGTAAAAGGAAAAAATTTATTTAAGAGTATCTGGTTCTGGGTAATTGTTGTAGTAATATTGATTTTAATTGGATATGCTGCTAAGAAAAATGAGTGATTTATCTTAAGAACATAAAACTTTTTTAATCTATTTTATTCTTATATATCTATGATAAATGAAAATTACATGATTTCTGATTTGCATATACACTCCAGATTTTCAAGAGCTTGTAGTAAGAATATTGATTTTCCCAATTTAGTTAAATGGGCTAAAATTAAAGGACTTCATTTACTTGGGACAGGGGATTTTACCCATCCAATTTGGTTTGAAGACATTAAGAAATTAAAAGAGAAGAATGGATTTTATTATTATAATGATTTCCCTTTTATTATATCTGGAGAAATTTCTTTAATGTATACTCAAGGCAAGGGAAGAAGAATTCATTTAGTTTTATTAGTTCCAAGTATTGAAATTGCCAAGAAGATTAATTCTTATCTAGATACAAAAGGGAGAAGAGATTATGATGGAAGACCTATCTTTGGGATGCCTTGTGATGAGTTTGTAAGGGAAATGATGAGCATTTCAAAAGAAATTGAGATTATACCTGCGCATGCCTGGACTCCATGGTTTGGAGTATATGGGAGTAATTCAGGGTTTGATAGCTTAAAGGAGTGTTTTAAGGAGGAATTTGAGAATATTCATGCAATTGAAACAGGAATGTCTTCAGATCCAGAGATGAATTGGAAAATAAAAGAACTTGGGAGCAAATCAATTGTTAGTTTTTCTGATGCACATTCATTTTGGCCATTTAGAATAGGGCGAGAAGCAACTATTTTTAAGAAATGTGATTCATATACAAAGATAATTAAACAAATAAGAGAAAATGACTTTATTTCTACAATAGAAACCAATCCGGCTTATGGCAAGTATCATTGGGATGGGCATAGAAATTGCGAATTTTCGTGTGAACCTGAGAAAACAAAAGAGTTAAATGGGATTTGTCCAAAGTGTGGGAAAAATTTAATTATTGGTGTTGAATATAGAGTTAATAATCTAACTAATAAGGAAAGTAACCATAAAATAAAAAAGCCTTATTATACCTTATTACCTTTACATGAGATAATTTCTCTTTTTTTAAGTATGAATATGAATAGTAAAAAGGCATGGGATTTATACAATTCTTTAATTGAAGAATTTGAAAATGAATTTAATATTTTATTAAATATCTCAAAAGAAGATTTTATTAAAAAAGGAGTTAATGAAAAATTAATTAGTTTAATTTTAAAAAATAGAGAAGGGAAAATAAAAGTTAAACCAGGATTTGATGGAGAATATGGCGTTGCTGTTGTGGGAAATCAAGATAAACAAAAGACTTTATCTTAACATATTTTTTATTTTAACAAACTTGTAATGTGCATCTTTTGTTGGTTTTTTACATTTAGAACAAGTATTTTTTAAGGTATAAGCTTTACATTTTTTACATTTTTTTAATATCATTTTTCTAGGATATTAAAATCTATCCCTTCTTTTTTTGCTTTCTTTTCTATTTCGAGCAATATTTCCTTAAGGATATTTGCTGTTGATTTTAGATCATTAGATTCTGTTTTTATAGAATATTTCCCAGCAGAAATATATTTTATTTCTCCTTCTTTTATTCTACCTAAGATATCTTTAATTAAATTTAGCCCATTTGATTTTGTTGTTGTCAAATTAATCTCTTTTTTTATTATTGCTTTCTTTTGTTTTTGGGAATTTAATATATCTAATATCTTTTTAGTTTCATTTTTTCCGACTATCTTTTCTAGTCTCTTTGAATTTTCTTTTGCTTCTTCTAAAAAGTCATAAATCTTTTCTTCATTTAATATTTCTTTAATTATTTTATCTGCTTTTTCTCCTAGAATACTTTTTAAAACACTAATGTAACTTTTCTCTTGTTTGTATTGTTCTATTAATTCCTTTTTCTCTTTTTGCGTTACTCTTCTTAATGATAAATCAATTCTATCTCCAGAAATTCTTAATATTTTGCAAACTATTCTTTTTTTTGGAACTACATAATCTCTTAAATTTCTTATTCTTCCAGGAGCAATTTCACTTAAAATAATACTCCCTTCACCATTTCCATCTATTTTTACAAAAACTATAGTCCCAACTATTCTATCAACAGTACACATTACTATTTCTCCTACATCCAAATCCATAATTTATGAAGAAAAATAAGGGTTTTAAATCTTTACCAACTCAATTTCAAAACTTTTTTGTAAAGAATTAATAAATTCTTTTTCTTTATTTTTAGAAATAATTCCTCCTGCTGCGAATTCATGTCCTCCCACCTCTCCACCTATTTTTTCAATAATTTTATTTAAAATCTCTCTTACATTTCTACCTTTTCTCCCAACATTTCTAGAAGAGATTTTTATTTTATCTTCGTAGTAAGCCATAGTAGTTATAATTGTTCCCTCTTCATATACTGAAGAATTTGAAAGTATACTTGCAATTGTTCCTATCATTGTATCTTTAATTATATTTTTAGCATTGATTATCACAAATCCGTCTCCTTCTATCTTTTTTGTTTTTGATACAAAGTTTAATCCAGATATTAAAAATTGTTTGTATTTTACATGAATTGATTCTGCTCTTTTTTTTATTTTTGAAATTTCCATACAAAATTGAATTGCTATATTTGTTTCTCCTAGCCTTGAACATGCATTAATCATGGCACTTAACTCTCTTGCATCTTCAAGTTTGTTGAATAATTTTATTAAGAAGATATCTCCAATTATCTCCTCTTGTTTTGCTTTTGGTTTTCTTAACATTATTGCTGTAACTAATTTTTCCATTTCTTCTTCACTCAATTCGATTAAAGTTTTGTATCTTCCATTTATTGGATTTAGTTTAATCTCTTTTAATAATTCTTTAACTCCTTCTGTATCCCCTGTAACTTTTGGGATATAAGGTTTTGAGCTAAATTCAAGAGTTTTATTTAGAGGTCTTGTTGAAGGATATACAAGTAACCCTCTTTTTTTCTTTATTTCTCCATCTTTTAAAATATTATTATTTAATTTATCTATATCTTTTTCAAGCATATCTCCAATCATTCCCAAAATAGCTATTTTTGCAAATTCCTTATTTTCAGAATTTATTTCCTTACAAAAAAGATAAGTTAAACCAGAACTACTTATTTTCTGTTTATCATGTAATTCCGGATTAATTATATGTACATTTTCTGGAATATCTTGGATTATTTCATGATGGTCAATTATGAATACATCTTTTAATTGTGAGTTTGAGATATAATTTAAACTTCCAGATGCTAAATCTAGAAAAAGAATTAATTTTTCCTTGGGTAGATCATAAATAAATTGTTCTTCTAAACTTTTTATAATTTTAACCGAAAAAACCCTATCCAATTTTTTTAATGTTTGAATAATTATTGAAGTAGAAGTAATACCATCTGTATCAAAATGACTTATTATTTGAATTTCTTTATCTTGAGATATCTCAAGGAATTTTTTAACTGTTTCTTCTATTTTTATTTCTAAAGAATTTCCCCTCTTTTCCATCTTAATTTAAAATAATTTATTCAACCTTAAAATATTTCTTAAGTTTCTTAAGTTGTGAAAATATTCTATCTTTTTCTCTTTTTGCTCTTTTATCCTGCTTATTCTTTTCATAATGTTTTTTAACTTTTTCTAATTTTGCATTAACATTTTTTAGGTCCGGATTTATATAATTATCTTTTAATATTTTAGATATTTTTTTATTATATTCTCTTGGATGGATTTTTTGCTGTCTTAATTCTTCTCCTATTTTCTCACTAGTCAATCCTTTTTTCCCAAATTCTATAATTTTTTTTTCAAATTCTAATTGAGATATCTTTTTTGGTTTTAAATCTTTTTTGTTAGAATCCTTTTTTTTAGTTCTTATTTTTTTTAGCATTTTATTAAATTGCAATATACTTTTTTAAACTTTACTATCTCATCAATTCTATTAAATTTTATATACATAATCTTTAAATAGATATATTTTGACAAACTAAAATGAGGAAATTTAAATATGGTAGAAAAGTGGATATTAGACGTTAAGAAAAGAGCAAAACAAGGATCGCCTATTATTACTAGTGGAAGAAGTGAAAATCATACTAAAATAAATCTTTCTGATTTAGTGTTTATGCCGGCTCAATTGACTAGGAGACCAAAAGATTATTTTAAAGAGAAAATTAAAACTGAAACTATCTTGGGGAAGACAAGTAATCATCCTATGAAATTAAGCATGCCTATTTTGACTGCTGCAATGTCTTTTGGAGCATTAAGTGCAGGTGCTAAGATAGCACTTGCAAAAGGTTCTGCAATTGCCGGAACTGCGGACAATACTGGGGAAGGGGGAATGTTAAAAGAACAAAAGGAAAATGCAAAATTAATAATTGCACAGTATTCTACTGGAAGATTTGGCGTGGATGAAGAGTATTTAAGGGAAGCAGATGCAATTGAAATTAAAATTGGTCAAGGAGCTAAACCTGGTCAAGGGGGATTACTTCCTAAAGAAAAAATTACTGAAAAAATAGCTGAAGTTAGAAATATCTCAATGAGTGAAGATGTACATTCTCCGCCATATCATTCTGATATTAATGATATTAATGAATTAAGAGAGAAAGTTGAATCGTTAAGAGAGTTAAATGGTGGAAAGCCTATAATTATTAAACTTGGTGCTGGAAATGTTGAAAAAGATGTAGAGCTTGCTTTAGAAGCTAATCCTGATATTATCGCCATTGATGGTTTATCTGGAGGAACAGGAGCAGCTCCACAATCTATGTTAGATGATTTTGGTTTACCAATAGTTCCTGCAATTGTTAAGGCAAGAAGAGTTTTAGACGGGAAAAATGCAAAACAGGAATTAATTGTAGGAGGGGGTTTTAATACAGGAATTGAAATTGCTAAGGCTCTTGCTCTCGGAGCAGATGCTGTTTTTATAGGAACTTCTTTAATGGTTGCAATGGGATGTATCTATTGTAGGCAATGCCATCTTGGAAAATGTATGGTTGGGATTGCAACTCAAGACCCTGAACTCGAAAAGAAATTAGATCCTGAAGCAGGAGAAAAAGTTGCAAATTTTTTTAAATCTTGTAATGAAGAAATTAAAATGACTGCTGCAGCTATAGGCCATGATGATGTTTCTAAACTTGAGAAAAAAGATTTAAGGAGTTTAAGTTTACTCATGAAAGAAGTTTCTGAAGTGGAATTAGTATAATTAATCTTTTTAATATAAGATTAAGTTAGATTTATATATATCTTTATTTTTTATAATAAAAGAGGAGATGTGAAAATGGTTTTTTTAGAAGTAGAAACAAAAGTAAGAATTGATGACGTTGATAAATTAAGAAAGAAAATTAAAAAAATTGCTAATTTTGAAAAAAAAGAATCCCGTAGTGATGATTATTTCGCTTTAAATAAAAAATTTAGGAAACATGGTTATCCCAAAAAAGCATTTAGAATAAGGAATAATGGAAAAGAATATGTTATTAATTTTAAAAAATGGAAAAAAGATTTCTGGACAAAAGAGATTGTCGTTAAAGAAGAGTTTGAATTCAAGATAGATGAGACAGAAAACTTTCTTTTTCTAATAAAGGATCTGGGGTTTGTTGAATGGATGAAAAAAATTAAGACTTCTGAATCCTACACCCACAAAAAAGATAAGAGAATTGTAATTGAGATAAATAAAGTAAAGCATCTAGGTTATTTTATGGAAATAGAGTATCTTGCAAAACCGAGTGAAATGAAAAAAGCAAAGAAAAAGATTTATGATGTTCTAAGAGAACTTGAGATAAATAAAGACCAGATTAATAATACGGGTTATACTAAAATGCTATGGGATAAGGGCATTAAAGATAGTAAATATTTTATTGATTAGAATGGTTAATTATATTATTAAAAAATCTGGGAAATTCTTGCCAAGTAAAGAGATGAAGAAAATTGCTTGGATTAAGGATAAAAAAATTTACAAGGAAGCTGAAAAAAATCCCATTAAATTTTGGGGAAAACTGGCAAGAGAAGGATTAAAATGGGAAAAACCTTGGAAAAAAACATATGAAGAAAAACCTCCTTATTTTTATTGGTTTAAGGGAGGGAAATTAAATTTTTGTGTTAATGTTTTAGATAGACATTTAGATAATCCTAATAAAACAGCACTAATTTGGGTTCCTGAACCAACAAATGAAAAAACAATTAAATTAACTTACAAAGAACTTTATGACAAGGTTAATAGATTTGCAAATGTTCTAAAAAAATTAGGAGTTAAAAAAGGGGATGTTGTTGCAATTTATTTACCAATGATTCCCGAAGTATTAATTGCAATGCTTGCATGTACTCGAATCGGTGCTATTCATTCTGTTGTTTTCTCTGCTTTTTCAGCTGATGCATTAAAGATAAGACTATTAGATGGAAAAACAAAAATCTTAATTGGTGCTGATGGATATTATAGGAGAGGAAAAAAAGAAGATTTGAAAAAGAAAGTTGATAAAGCAATTATTGGGACAAAAGTAAAGAAAGTTATTATGGTTAATCGTTTTAATAAAAATAAGAATTATTCGGGGAAATTTGTTTCATTTGAAAAAGAAATAAAAAAAGCAGATCTATATTGCAAACCTGTAATAATGAATTCTGAAGATCCGTTGTTTATATTATATACTTCAGGTACAACAGGGAAACCAAAAGGAATTGTTCATGATATAGGAGGTTATGCAACCTATGCATATTGGACAACAAAATGGAGCTTTAATTTACATGAAAATGATGTTTTGTGGTGTACGGCAGATATTGGATGGATAACCGGTCATACTTATACCTTTTATGGCCCTCTTCTTAATGGAAGTACTAGTTTAATTTATGAGGGGACTCCGGATTATCCAAATTATAGTAGATGGTGGAAAATAATTGATAAAAATAATATCGCTGTATTTTATACTGCGCCAACTGCAATTAGGATGTTTATGAAGGCTGGAGAGAAATTTCTAAGAAAACATAAATTAAATACTCTTAAGATATTAGGTACAGTTGGAGAGCCAATAGATAAAAATGCATGGGAATGGTATTTTAAAAAAATAGGAAAATCAAGATGTCCTATAATTGATACTTGGTGGCAGACTGAAACAGGAGGAACTCTAATAAATGTCCTTCCAGGTATAGGCCCATTTATTCCTACAGTTGCAGGATATAGTTTTCCCGGAACAAAACATATTGTTGTTGATGAAAAAGGGAAGAGAGTAAAGGAGGGGAAAACAGGCTTCTTGGTTCAATTAAGTCCGTATGCCCCTGGAATGCTTCATGGGATTTACAAAGATAATAAAAAGTACAAGGAGACTTATTTCAAAAAATTTAAAAATAAATATGATACTAGTGATGGCGCGTATATAAGAGATGGATTAATTAGAGTTACTGGCAGAACAGATGATGTTATGAAAGTTGCAGGCCATAGAATTTCGACAGCAGAACTTGAAGATGCAATAAATAAATATAAATTAGTAAATGAATCTGCAGTTGTTCCAATTCCAGATAAAATTAAAGGTCAAGTACCAATTGCCTTTGTTGTCTTGAAATCAAAAAGTAATCTAAAAATAGAAATTCTTGAAAAACAAATAAAACAAGAAGTTGATAAAACTCTGGGACCAACTTCAAGGATAGCAAAAGTATATTTTGTTAATGATCTTCCTAAAACTCGTTCTGGCAAAATTATGAGAAGAATTCTAAAAAATGTCTTAAATAAAGAAGAATTAAAAGGCTTAATCACTTTAGTTAATCCTAATTCTGTTGAAGCAATTAAGAAAATTGTTGAAAATAATAAATAAATAACTATCTTTTTATTCAATCATAATACTTCGTATTCCCATTCTAAGTATCCATTCAGTTTTTTTGTTTTCTATTTTTTTTAAGGGAAGATAATTGGGGCAATTTTTCTTCTAAAGTCTTTCTTTTTTCTTGATAAAAGATTCCCAAAGGTATTTTATTTTTTTTTGAATTATAATCCCATTTATCTGCAATATCTAAGGCTTCTTTTATTTTTCTATTTTTTGTAGGTATTTTATACATTAAATTATCTTTATTATTTATCTCTAGATTAAAAATAATGCAATCCTGCATAATTTCAACAAAAGAAAATCCCTTATGTTTTATTGCTTGTTTTATAATCTCTGCAGTATGGTTAATATCTCTTGCATTGCATCTTGCAACAAAAGTTGCTCCGGAAGATATTGCCAATTTAATTGGATTTAGGGGTAGATTAGATTCTCCAAGCGGTTTAGCTTTATTCTTATAACCTTGTTGACTTGTAGGAGTTGCTTGACCCGTTGTTAATGAAAAAGATTGATTATCATGGACAATAAGAGTAATATCAGGATTATATCTTCCCATGCTTATAAAATGGGCCATACCTTCAGAATAAGTATCTCCATCTCCTGCAAATCCCAATACTTTTAAATTCGGATTTCCCATTTTTATTCCCAAAGCAGTTGGCAAGACTCTTCCATGTAAACCATAAAAACCAGAAATATTTAGATAATCAAATATCTTGCCATGACATCCGATTCCTGTAACCATCACGAAATTTTCTTTTTTTATTCCCTGTTTTGTTAGACCTGTTAGGGCTTTTTTTGTTGATTCTAAGATCATATTATTAGGACATCCAAGACACCAAGTTATTTTATTTTTTGTTTTAAATTCTTTCATTTTATTTTCAGGATTTCATCTTTTAAATCATTCGAGTAAAAAGGTCTTCCATCATATTTTAAAATCCTATTCTTAATTTTAATACCTGTTTTTTCTCTAATTAATCTCCCAAGTTGTCCTGTTAGATTATTTTCAACTAAAATAATTTTTTTTGCTTTCTGAATTTCTTTTTTAATTTCATCAGATAATGGTTTTAAATAAATAACTTGTAAAAACTTAAAATCAAGATCTTTTATTGCATCAATAATAGCCCCTCTTGTTGAACCCCAGCCAATAATCAAATTCTTACTATTTTTCTTACCATGAATTTTTATCATCTCAAATTTTTTACATTCCTTTTTTATTAACTTATATTTTTCAATTCTTTTCTCTGCATTTTTTATTGCAATTGTTGCATTTTCAGTTGTATTTCCAAATTCATCATGTTCATAACCTGAATTTTTTACAATTATTTTTCCAGGTATCTTTCTTTTTGTTTCTATCTTAAGTGGATTTTTTATCTTTTCATTTGACGAGAATTCAGATTCAGCAAGGTGTTTATCTGAAAGTATAATTGAAAGAGAATTAAACTTTTGTGAAAGATAAAAGGCTTCATTTGTTTTTTCTATAGATTCTACTGGATTTCCCGGAGCAATTACAACTCGCGGAAATTCTCCATGACCTCCTCTTAGTGCTAAATTTAAATCTTCTTGAGAAGTATAGGTAGGAATTCCTGTTCCAGGACCTTTACGGGATGCAAGATAAACAACTAAGGGTAATTCAGTAATTCCTTGTAAACTTAAGGATTCAGTCATTAAATCAAATCCTCCTCCACTTGTTCCTATCATTACTTTTGCTCCAGAAAAACTTGCACCCAAAGCGGCATTTGCAACTGCAATTTCATTTTCATTTTGGAAAACAAGATAATTATTTTCTATTTGCTTGCTTGCCAACTCATGTAAAACTCCTGTTGAGGGAGTCATAGGATAAGCAAAATAAATATTAATTTTTGAGTTTATTGCTCCTTTTGCTATTGCTCTACTACCACTCATTATTTCAAGTTTATTTTTTAATCTTTTTAATTTGAATTTATCTTTTTGGTTTATGTAACCTTTTTCAACTGCTTCTAGACTATTTTTATTATTAAATTTTTTCTTTATTTCTTGAATAAGAATTTTTTTATCACTTCCCAATATTTTAATTAAAGCACCGGAAAGAGCAAGATTTATATCTTTTTTTAAATCAATAAATCTCTTAGAATCAATAATAAAACCATCTTTTTTTAATTCTTTTTTATGTATATCTATTGTATCTTGATCCATTGCAACAATCCCATCTAGTTTACTTTCATGACTCTCGATTTTCTCATCTGATATGGAGAGAATATTAAAATTGTGGCCCCCTCTTATTAAAGAAGGATAGTCTCTATAATTAAATATGAAATAACCCTGACTTGTTATTGTTTTAGATACTATCTCTGAGATTATGTTTATTCCTTGACCGGCTCTTCCTCCTATTAATATATTCAACCTCATTCATATAATAAATTTCATTGATATTTAAAGTTTAGTAAGAAAAGAATTAATTATTTCTGATTATATAAATATTGGAATTTATAAAATTATTTAAATGTATAAAATATATAATTTTATGGGCAAGACAATAGGAATTATTAGTTTAAAAGGAGGCGTAGGCAAAACTACGGCAGTTGTTTCACTAGGAAGCGCAATTGCAGACTTTGGGAAAAAAGTATTGTTAATTGATTCTAATTTTTCCGCTCCAAATTTAGGACTTCATTTAAATATAATTGATCCAAAAGTTACAATTCATCATGTTTTAAGCAAGCAAGCAAGAATCAATGATTCAATTCATAAGTGTGGGAATTTAGATATAATCCCTGCATCTATATTTGAAAGAATAAATATTAATCCCTTAGAATTGAGAAGTAAGATTAGTGATTTAAAAAGAAGGTATGATGTTATTCTTCTTGATTCATCTCCAGCATTAAATGATGAAACCTTGGCTGCAATGTATGCATCTGATGAGATTCTTGTTGTAACCACTGCAGATCATCCTACTTTAAGTACAACTATAAAAGCTGTTAAGCTTGCAAAACAAAGAAACACTCCTATAAATGGGTTAATTCTGAATAAAGTTCATAAAAGGGGTTTTGAAGTATCTCTTGATGATATTGAAAAAACAGTAGAAGTACCTGTTCTTGCAATGATTCCTCATGATGTTAATATCTTAAAGTCTTTATCTGAATTTACTCCCTCAATTATTCATAAACCAAAATCAGAAGCAAGTATTGAATATAAAAAACTTGCAGCAATACTTATTGGAGAAAAGTATAAACCCTTTAGATTAAGGGATTATCTTAATATAGATCCTAAAAGACCTGAGATTAATAGAGAGATATTTTATGAAGTTATGTTTAAATAAAATCCCTCCAAAAGTCTTATAAATTACTATCAGTTTTTTTCTTTATAGCCCTATAGTTCAGTGGTCAAGAATGCAGGCCTTTGAAGCCTGAAACCCAGGTTCGAATCCTGGTAGGGCTATTTTTTATATCTTCCCCTTTTTTCAACTGTCTTTAATCTCTCAAGAACAATTCTTGAATCTTTATATTTTTTATATTCTTTGATGATTTCTTCAAATAAAATTTCCCAATTCCTAGAATGTTTTGCTTCTATTGCTTTTTTTAAAAGATGTAAATCTACTGCCTTATCTTCATATTTACTACTAATAAATCCAAGTCCAAAATCAATAAAATAAAGTTTATCTTCTTTTAGTATCATGTTTGAAGTTGTCAAGTCTCCATGAATTATATCTGAATCATGAAGTTTTGAGATATTATCGCCTATTTTATTGCAAATTTCCTTTTGTTTTTTTAAGTCATATTTATCTAAATGTTCTGAAAGTTTTTTGCCATCTATGAATTCCATATCAATTTCTTTTATTTTTTCATTTGATTTAATCATTTTTGGAATAGAAACTATTTTAGATGCTTTTTCAAGAAGTTTTGTTTCAGAGCGAGTTCTTAATTTTCTTATTTTATCATCAAGTTCAGAAATTCTATATGATTTTTCTATTCTCTTTTTTGTGATAATGTTCTTATCTAAAAGAATTAATGCTTCTGCTCCTTGTTGGATAATTTTTGAAGTCATTTTAAAACTTCAACTTTTTGCCTTTCATAAATTTTTTAGCAAATTTCATCATTTGTTTTTGATTCATTCCTCCTTCCATATTCATTGTATCCCCTGATTTTAACATTTCATTTAACATCTTATATTGTTTTAATAAAGACCTGATATCAGAATTGTGAACTCCAGAGCCTTTTGCAATTCTTGTAATTTTTGAAGTTTCTTTTTCAAGTAATTCAGGATTTTCTTTTTCTTCCTTTGTCATTGATTTTATTATATGCTCCCATTTAGCAACTTTAGCTTCTTGATTTTCTAAAAGATTTTCAGGAATTTTTGCACTTCCAAGTCCTGGAATCATTGACTTTATTTTATCAAATCCACCCAAGGAATTCATTGATTTTACTTGCTCAATTACATTTTCCAAACTTAATTTACCTTCTTTTAGTTTTTCTTGTATTCTTTTTTGTTCATCCTCATTTGTTATTGATTTTATCTTTTCTATTAAGGATTGTAAATCACCCATTCCTAAAAGACGTGATAAGAATGATTCAGGGTTAAATTCTTCTATATCATTTATTTTTTCACCTGTTGTTATAAAATAAACAGGGGCATTAGTTTCCTTACAGGCTGTTAGTGCTCCCCCTCCTTTTGCAGTTGAATCCATTCTTGTAATTGTTACTCCAGTTATATTTACTGCATCCTTAAATTCTTGAGCTTGTTTTTTTGCTGCTTGACCAATATCAGCAGGCATTACTAAGATTGATTCTGTTGGTTTTATTTTCTTATTCAGAGATTTTATTTCTTTAATTAATTCATCATCCAAGGTATGCCTTCCTGCTGTATCAATTAGAACTACATTGTAATCTTTTAGTTCTTTTTCATGTTTTTCCCATGTTTTTATTGGATCCTTCTCATTCATGTCTATAAAATAAGTTAGTTTATTTGCATCTCCTAATTGTTTTAATTGTTCTTTTGCTGCTGGCCTATGAACATCTAATCCCACTAAAGCAACCTTATTTCCTCTTTTTGCATAATAATTTCCAAGTTTTGCAATTGTTGTTGTTTTTCCTACACCATATAATCCCAAAAGTAAAATTTTGTTTTGTTTTTTTAGTTTTAATTGCTTGTATTCTCCTAAAATTTTCACTAATTCTCCATGGAGTAATTTTATTATATGCTCCTTTTTATCTATTCCTTTTATTCTTTCATCTAGTGCTGCTTTTTTTATTTTATCACTTAATTCCTTAACTAAAATAACATTTATATCTGCTTCAATCATTGCTCTTTGCAAATCGCGGATAATAGTATCCACTAGGTTTTTATCAAGAAATATAGCATTCGTTATCTTGTCAGTTGCTTTTTTTAGTACTTCTCCTAATCTTTCCAGCATATTTTAAGAAGTAGATTTAGAGTTAATAAAGTTGTGGTTCTATTAGATTTGTTGGGATATATTCTCTTTTAAAATATCCTTTCTAACAATTCTTCTATATATTTCCAGGCTCGTTTGTTATAGTTGAAATTTATAATCCTAATTTCTTAATGAATCTTTTCTTATCAAAAGGTTCTATTTCAGCATATAATTGTCCAGTTCCCAAGTATAAAATTGGTTTTTTTGTGACATATCCTACTGATAATGCTGTTCCGCCTTTCTCATCAATATCGGCTTTTGTTAAGATTATTCCATCAATTCCAATAGAAAAATTAAAACTTCTTGCCTGTTCTATTACATCATTTCCAGTGATACTTTCACCTATAAAGATTTTTGTATCAGGCTTTGTAACTTTTGATATTTTTTCTATTTCTTTAATTAGATTTTTTGAAGTATGCATTCTTCCTGCAGTATCAATTAAGACACAATCAATAAGATTTTTTTTTGCATATTTTATTGCATCAAATCCTACTGATGCTGGATCTGATCCGTATTCATGAGAAATAACTTTAATTCCTATTTTTTCTCCATGTTCTTTTATTTGCTCAATTGATGCTGCACGAAAAGTGTCTGCTGCAGCAATTACAGAAGATATTTTTTCTTTTTTTAAGGAATCAGCAATTTTTGCAATAGTTGTTGTTTTTCCGGTTCCATTTATCCCGCAAAATAAGACTACATAGGGTTTCTCTTTTTTTTCATTTATTTTCTTAGCCAAATCATAGGGTTCTATTAAAATCTCTTCAATTATTTCCTTAAATAAATCCTTTATTTCAGATTCTATTTCTTTCTTTAAAAATTCTTTTTCAACAATTTTCTCTTTTAATTCTTTAATCATTTTTTCAGCAACTTCATATGCTACATTATTTTCTAAGAGAAGGCCCTTAAGTTCTTCAGAATAAATTTCAAAATCTTTTTCAGAGATTTTTACCTTTGATATCTTTGTTTTTATTTTTCTAAAAAAAGATTCTGTTCCAGGTTCAGGTGTTTCTTCCTTTAGCTTTTCTAAATCAGGCTCATATTTTTGCAATCCTGGTTCAAATTTCATAGGGAGTTTAATTTCTTTTTTCTTTGGTTCTTCAACTATTTCTTCTTTTTTGGATATCTTCTCTGTCCAATTCCCTATTTTTTCTTTTAAAAATTTAAACATTTTCTTAGAGTTTTCTTGTTTTTATTTATCTTCTTTTAATAACTTTTAGCAATTCTACTTACAAACTAATAAAATATTCATTTTTACCTACTTTAATTATAAAGAATAAAAGAGTTTTTAAGATTTGGTATGTCAAATCTCGGATTCTTCAATATTTTTCTTTATTATTAAGGGAATATAAATTCTTATAAATGGTGACATCATTTTTCTATTATGAAAGGAATACTTGTTATCTTGGATGGAATTGGCGATTTGCCAAATAAACAACTGGGGGATAAAACACCTCTAGAGGTTGCAAATACTCCTAATTTAGATTTTCTTGCATCAAGAGGCGAACTTGGTTATATGCATTCTGTTAATCCAAATTTTATTCCTGAATCAGATGAAGCAATTGTATCAATATTTGGAAATGATTTAATTGCAAGCACAAGAGGACAATTAGAAGCAAGAGGAACAGATATAAAGTTAACTAGAGGGGATTTGGCATTTAGAACTAATTTTGCAACAATTGATTCTATTAAAGAAGGAAATATTCTTGATAGAAGAGCTGGAAGAACACTTACAACAAAAGAAGCAGAAATTTTAGCCAAATCATTAAATAAAATAAAACTTTCATCTAATTTTGAATTTATTCCAACAATTCAACATAGAGGAGTCTTAGTTTTTAGTGGAGGATTTTCAGATAATATTCTGGGGAATGATTCAACATATACTCAAGGAAAATCCAAGGAATTAAGTAAAATTGGATTTTCCAAAGCATTAGATGATGAAGAAAATACCCAGTATAGCGTAAATATTGTAAATGAATTTGTTGAAAAAGCACATGAAATTCTTGAAGCACATCCAATTAATGAAGAGAGAAGAAGAAAAGGATTAATGCCTGCAAATTATCTTCTTTTAAGAGGTGCGGGAATTGAACCTCCAAAATTAAAGATTTATAGAAAATGGCTTTCTGTTTGTTACATGCCTCTTGAAATAGGTTTTTCAAAAGTTTCTGGAATGAAAATTTTTTCTTTTGATTACCCTAAATTAAAAAATTTAGATGCATATAAAAATCTATATGATGGATTAAAAAAAGCATGTAAATTTGCAATAAAAACTCTAAAAAAGAATAATAAAAAAGAAGATTATGCTTATATTCACATCAAAGAAACAGATATTCCAGGACATGATAATAAACCAATTGAAAAAAAATTAATGATAGAATACCTTGATAAAACTTTATTTTATTTCTTAAAAAAATTTGCTACATCAAAGAAGATTAAGATTGTTGTAACTGCAGATCATTCAACTCCTTGTAAATTGAAAAGTCATTCGGCAGATCCTGTCCCGGTTTTATTTTATAATGATTCTGTTATAAAAGAGAAGAAATTTTGTGAAAAAGAAGCAAGACTTGGAAGTTTGGGAAGAATTATTGGAAAGGATTTATTAAAGAAGGTAGGGTTTGTTAGGTAAGATATTTACTATAGAAATCATTAAAAGTTCAAATTTATTCCTAATTTTATGATAGTTTATAATGATATTTATGAAGCAGCAAGAAAAGAAAGATATTCTGAACAATTGCAAAAATTATCTAAAAAGTTTCTTGAAGAAGTTTCAGATTATTTAAAGGAGAAAAAAGAAATAGCTTCAAAGGAAGATGATTCTTTTTCAGATGTTATTGTAAAAACAAAAAAACAACTGGAAAATGCAATGACTTTATTCAAGGAATTAATCTTGAGACGAAGAAAAAAGATTTTAAATTTAGTTTTAATTGCTGCAGAAACAGGTATTTCAAAGAAAGACTTTGACAATATGCTTAATTTTGAAAAAGAGCTTTTTGAAGACTTGATGAAATGTTTTGAGGAGTCTGATAAGAAACTTAATAAATCTCTAGATAAAATTAAAGAAGAAGAGCAAAAAAATGAATTAATAACATTCATTACCGATGTTGAAGAATTTGTTGGATTAACTGGCGGGAAAATGGGGCCATATGAAAAAGGGCAAATTGCCAATATTCCCAAGGAAATTGCAAAAATTTTAATTGATGATGGAAAAGCAGAGGTTATAGAACAATGAAAATAAGAAATTTTCAAGCCCTACAAAATCATAGATTTTGTGGACCAGAAAATTCAAACTGTACCTACATACAGGATATATCGAGAATTTTCTTGGCATTTAAATTCCTTAAGAATTGGGAGGAAATTTAAATAAAGTAAAATGGGAAATTTTTATTTTGATATTGAAACAACCGGACTAAATCCAAAAAAGGATAAAATTTTAACAATACAATATCAAGAATTAAATAGAAATACCGGAGAACCAATAGGAGAATTAAGGATTCTAAAAGAATGGGAATCTTCAGAAAAGGAAATTATTAGCCAATTTTTATCTGATACAAATATCTTAGATAATTATACATTTAGTTTTATTCCTGTCGGATATAATCTTAATTTTGAGCATGGTTTTTTAAAAGAAAGAACTAAGATAAATGATTTACCTCTTGCTGATATCTTAAATAATCCTTTTATTGATTTAAGAGTTATAGGAATATTAATGAATAATGGGGAATTCAAAGGTTCTGGTTTGGATAAATTAACAGGAAAAGAAGGTGGAGGGAGTAATGTTCCTATCTGGTATAAGAATCATGAGTATGAAAAGATAATAGAATATGTTAAACAGGAGACTCGTGAATTTATAAAATTCAATGTTTGGCTTTATAAAAAATTACCTTTTCTTTTATCACAATTTAGAGAAGAGAGCAAGATTTATTAATATTGATCTCTTTTTTGTTTAATGAATTTTATAAGCAGGACAATAACAGGGATTGTGATGATTGTTGCAGGCTTAATTATAATTATACTTTCTTTTTTTAATTCACTTGAATTTTTATTTTATGGTATTCCTATCTTAATTATGGGAATTTTTATCCTTTTAAATAAAAAAGAGGACAAAATTGAAAAAATCAAAAGGAGGTAAAATGAAAGAAATAATAATTACAACTGGAAACGAGGTTCCGTCTAAAAAGATAGCAAAAGTCTTAGGAATTGTAAAAGGAAGTACTGTAAGAGCCAGAAATATTGGACGAGATATTGGAGCAGGATTTAAAAATATAATTGGAGGGGAGATAAAAACATATACTGAAATGACTTCCAATGCAAGAGATGAATCATACCATAGAATGGTTAATGCTGCAATTGATGAAGGTGCAGATGCAATTATCGGTGTAAGATTTATGACATCAATGGTAATGGCAGGAGCATCTGAAATGCTTGCTTATGGGACTGCTGTTAAATTAAAATGATTTTTTTCTAAACATTTATTAATATAGTTTCTTTTTTTATTTTATGAAGAGGTTAAATAAAAGAGGATTAATTTGGTTTGATCAGCTTGGGGGCTGGGCAATTGCAATTGCAGTTCTTATAATAATGGTTATTGGTTATATGATTATGAAAAATAAGGGAGTTGGCGCAATAGAATTTATTAAAGATATGCTTAGGTTTGGAAGATGATTAAAAAAAAAGTTTTTAGTAAAAAAGGGAATTTAGTAACAGATAATCCTGTTGCTCTTATTTTAGTTATTTTAGTTATTTTAAGTGTTTTAATGTTTTTGTATAAAGCGGATATTAATAAGTATCTAAGGAATCTTCCCGGATATTCTGCCTTACAAGGAGATAGTGAAGTTGATTTGAGTGGTGAGGGAGATGAAAGAACTGAAATAGTTGAGTCTGTTCAAGGAGATGAATGCGTGAAGAATGCTTATTGGGCTGATAGAGTTAGAATGAAAGATTCTGAAGGAAAAGAACTTGGTAGTATGGAATTTCAGCGAATAGAAGAAGGAAAAAAAATTGATACTAATAGGGATATATCTATTATTGTAGAGATTGAAGATATTAATAAATGTGACCATAAATTAATAATAAATCCGACTTCTACAAAATTATCTAAAATAATTATCAAAGATAATTTACTTAGTTATGGTTGGATTAATGATAAGAAGAATATTTATTTCTATAGCTTAAAAACAGAAGGCAGTGGAGATGTTAAAAAAATAACTAAGGGAACATATTCTTTTGAAATTAAAGATGAAGATAAATCTAGAAAAACAGATTTTGAAGGTTATGAAATTAAAGTCGAAAGAGAGGATAATGAAAAAGGAGCATTTATTGGAAATTTTTTTAAAAAGTGGTTTCAAAATGAAAAATAAAAAAGCAATACTTTTGCCTGAAACATTAAAGATAATTCTAGCTGTTATTGGAATATCCTTACTTCTTTATCTTTCTGTAAATTTATATGGGTTGTTTACAACAAAAACAGATATTGAGCAAGCAAGATCAAGTTTAGAAAAATTATATTCTGGAATTGAAAAGGTTGAAAATAATGAGGAAGTGATTTCAGAAGTTTTCTTAGAATCTCCTAATGGCTGGTGGGTAATTGCATGGCCTTATGAAAAAGAAGATAAAAAACCTCTTCAGTGCAAATCTAACTGTATTTGTTTATGCCCTACGGCAAAAGGCAAGGAAAATTCTTTAAAAGAATGTAGCAATCTTGGATTTTGTAAAGATGTTTCTAAAAAAGTAATAACTATTTATGAACCTCCTACTAAAAATATTGAAGAGGAAATTTCAGGATTAATTGTTGGATGGATTATTGGAAATAAAATGCCAATTCTTATTGAAGGTCCAACTTCTCTAAAAATTGAATTAGATGACAAGGGGACAGAAGATGAAAAAATTATAATTAGAAGTAATTGAATTATCCTTTTAATTAAGGACAATATTTATTAATCTATAAAAATATCTAATCATATGAATAAAAAAGCTGAATTAGATAATCTTGTAAAAACAGTTTTATGGATTGTATTATTTATCATGCTTGTTACAGGACTTTATTTTTTACTTAATTTTTTAACAAATATATAATTAAAATGATAAATGAAAATTTAAACAAAAAAGGTGCACTAGAAGCAAAAATGTTAATTAGCATTATTCTTTTAATTGCTGGTTTTGGAATTATTTTATTTATGTATTCTCAATTAAATTGGACTGGAAATATTGATCGTCAAATTTGTCATGAAAGTGTTATCTTAAGAGGAACTTTGCCAGAAAAATCAATAATTTCTACAAAAGATGTTGTTCCATTAAAATGTAAGACAAAAAATATTTGTATGACTAGTAAACTTTTTGGAAAAGGAGATTGTAATGAATTTGGAGATGAATATAATACAATTAGAATTAGTAAAGATAAAATGGAACAAGAAATTAAAATGACAATTGCAAGAGAAATGGCTGATTGCTGGAGTATGATGGGAGAAGGAAAAATAAAAATTTTTAGTAGAGGTATTAAAACTAAAAAGAGTTGTTCAATTTGCTCAAGAATAGCTTTTGATAATTCAATAAAAGAAAATCCAACTAAAATAAAGGAATTTGGAAAATATCTTATAAATCACAAAGTTCCAAATAAAGAGATTAGTTATTGGGATTTTTTATCTTCTGGTTTAGATAAGAAGAATTATGATTCTAATACAGATGTACTTTCAAGCGATGAGAAAGCAATTATCTTTGTAGAAACAGGTCAAACAATCGCTCCACAATTTATTGCAGATGTTTTAAAGGCGGGAACAGGATGTACTTTAGGAGCTAAAATGGGTGCAGGAATTGGTTTTATTGTTCCAGGAGGGGTTGCAACAGGAGGATTAGTTGGTTGTGTTGGAGGAGCTGTTATTGGAATTGATTTAATCGGAAAACTTGGAGAAGAAATTGATAGAAAATTAGAAAGTGTAGAATTTTCATCAGCGAATTTCCTTGTAGATTATTCTAAAAAAAGTATCGATGAATTAGGATGTGACTCATTAGAGAGTATTTCTTAGTTAAATTTATAACATTCTTTTTATTTTATAATCAATGAGGAAAATAGACATTTTTAGATTGAATAATAAGAAATCTGAAAGTTTAATTTATCCAACAGTTATTTTTATTATATTAAATATTTTATTTTTTAGTATTTTATTATTATTTGTTTTTAAATCATCTAGTGGAGCATTAATTTATGAGCAAGTTTATGCAAAACAAATAGCTTTAATAATCGATAAAGCAAAACCAGATATGGAAATCTCTATTGATTTTAGTGAAGGAATTGAAATTGCAAAAAAGAATAAGTTATCAGAAGAACAATTAAAAAGAATAGTTGAAATTGATAGTAAGACAAATAAAATTATAGTTAGTTTATCTAATAAAGGAGGATATAGTTTTAAATATTTTCCAGACTATTTTGTTAGTTCAGATTTTAAAGAGAATCAATTAATTTTGAATATTAAAGAAAAAGAGGTAGAAAATGAGAATTCTGAATAAAAAAGGAGCTGAAAAATTATTTTCTATTTGGTGGTTTTTTGTACTTGCAATTGTCGGAGGAGGAATAACAATTGGTGTTTTAATGCATTATTCTGCAGATATCGATGTTCGTTATTTAGAATCAGACATTCTTCATGATAAGATTAATGATTGCTTGGTTAATCAGGGATTTTTAATTAATGGATTGATTACAAAAACTGTTGATATTTTCAATAAATGTAATTTAGAAAAAAGTTTATTTGAGGAGGAAGGTGATTTTTATTTTAAGATAGAAATTTCTGATAAAGATAATAAACAAATTTTTAGTAATGATGAAAAACAAGTATTCACTGAAGAAAAAGATGTTGGATTGACTAATGGCGAGGAAATTGATAAAAAATTCTCAGATTTAGATAGAGTAAAAAAAGCAATTAAAGAAAAAAATAGTGCTTGTGCGCCTTATGCTGATAGGATAGTTGAAAGCTCTAATAAGTATGGGATAGATTCCTTGTTAATTCTTTCATTAATGATGCAGGAAAGTAATTGTAAAAAGGATGCAAGCTCTGAATCACAAATTTTTGGATTTGAACAAGGAGCGTCTTATGGATTAATGCAAATAAATGGGAAAAATGAGTGTGGTAAACATGGATTAGATTCAGATAAAGAAAAATGCAAGAATGAATTATTTAATAATCCTGAATTGAATATAGAAATTGGAGTAAAAATACTAAAGAGTAAATACAATGATTTTGGAGGAAAGGTAACTGAAGAGAAATTACTAAGTTGTGAAAAATGTTGCCATGATTCAAATTATATTAAAAAATATGCTTCATATACCGGAGATAGTTTGGCATTAAGAGGATATAATGGATGGGGATGTGGGAAAAATGCAGATACTAATTTTGTAGAGAATGTTAGAGGAAGATATAATGAATTGGGAGGAAGTATTTTAACTTCTAATTTTGAAACAGAATGTAAAATTCAAGAAGAGAATGAAGATGGTGAAAAAATAGAAGCAAAGTATTTTCCAAAATGTACAATAAAAAAAGAAAATATTCTGTATTATGAATCTAATGAAATTAAAAAAGGAGTAATAAAAATAATTACAGCTTCAAATCAAGAAGGAGAGAAATTTATGATAAAATGAAAAAAAATAAATTTTTATTAATTTTAGATAGAAAAGCACAGGTAGGTATAACTTTAACTTGGATTACAGCTTTTTTAGTTATCTTTTTTATTATGTTAATTTTTATTGTAGTTTCTTCTGGTTTATTTGCTAAAAAAATTATTCCTCGTTATTTAGTTTTTGGAGGAAGTGATAAAAATATCATTAAACTTGATGATGAAAAAAGCATAGGAAGTTTAAATAATCAAAGAAAATTAATTAGGATTCTTAATACTCCTATAAATAAAGGAGAAACCTTGAGTGAAAAAATTATTCAATGGCAATTAGATAAAAAAAATGAAGAAGAATTGAAAAAAGAGGTAAAAAATATTCTAGATAATGAAATTAAAAATAATGAATGTTATATGTTTTATATTGTAGAAGAAAAGATTCTTTTAATAAGTAATTCTAATAATGAGATTTCTTTAATAATTGATTTTGATTATACTAGATTTTCTAATATAAATTTATTTTCAAATAAACAAAAAATAAATATGCAATTTTATGAAGGAGAATGTTTATAATGAATAAACGTGGAGATGTTGCAATTGTTTTGTTGGTTTTATTAGTTTTACTTGTTAGTTTAGCAACTCTTTTTAATTTTGCAACAAATTCTAAAAAAATTGAAGCAAAATTTTTAGATGTAAGAGTAATTGATACTATCTATATTGAAGAGAATTTAGTGGAATTTTACATAAATCAAGCAGGAAAAAAAGCTACTATTAAGACATTTAAGGAATTTGTAGATGATAGTATAGAAACATATGATTATATTAATAGTAGGATTATTGTTGGAAATGATGTAGAATTTAAAGAGCTTCATTCTAGATTAAATGAAAGTTTTAAACAAGGATTTAGTCAGAATTTTAAAGAAGAATTTGAGAGTTATGAATTTTCTGAAAGTTATTTAATTAATTTAAAGGAGATTATTAGTAAAGATGATTTTAATGTTTTAGTTAATAAAGGAGTTTTTCAGATAAGTATGGATAGTTTAGAAATTAGTGGTTCATTTGATAATATAGAAATTAAATATAAGCCAAAGATTTTATTAGAGTTTAATTTAGAAAATATGGAGTTGCATAGTTTTGAAAAAATTTATGATGTTAAGGAAGAATGTAAGAATAAGGAAAATATTGAGAGTTGTTTTAATGATGAGTTAGTTAATTTTTATGTAAGTGTTGAAATTAAAGGAGAAGATAATAAATATTCATTAGTTACTTTAACTAGTAAAAAAGAGTTTTTATTTGGAGAAAATTTTGAAAATATTAAATTTAGTTTTATTCCAAAGTAAGAAAAGATTTAAAAAGATAAATTTATTAGTTAAATTATGATGAATAAAAGGGGTCAGGAAGGATTTAAACTTGTGAATCTTATATTAGCATTAGTGGTTCTTGTTGTTATTGCAGGAGGAATTTGGTATTTTACAAGTAAAGCTCAAAGTGCTGCAACAAATATTCCTGGAAATGCAGAAGTAATTTCACAGGCTTGCAGTCTTGTTGCTTCAGAGCAAACAAAAACAAGTTATTGTACTCAATTAAGAGAAATTAGAACAGATGAATATATTACTTGTGATGGTGCAAAAGATTACGGAATTTCTATTACTGATGCAGATAGTATGAAAAGTATTTGTGCTGGAGAAACAAATAATCTTAAAAAAGTAGTTGAGAGTGCGTGTAATAATGAGTTCAAGGATAAAAAAAGTACAAAGATTAATGGGAAAATTTGTAGTAGTGGAGGCTGGGATATTGAAGAATTAAAACCTTGCGATACTATTAATAATGAAGATTTATGCGATGCTGAAAGTAATTGTATATGGCTTGTGAATGAAGATATATGTATGTCTTCATAATTTTTATTAATTTCTAAATATTTAAAATTTAGTTTGATTTATATTTTTTTATGAAAAGTTTATGTATCTGTCTATCTGCCCAAATCATTAAAGCAACTAGTGCCATTACACCAATCATCATCTTGTTTTCAATTTCAGATAAATCATTATAATTATTGTACCATGTAAATAGAAATATTCCTCCAAAAATTACCCATAATCCTTTTCTACCTATTTCACTCATTTGAGATTTGTGAGTTATAAGTAATAGAATAAAAAAAGGAAGACCTATTATAAATAACAAACCAAGTGAAGCATAGGGAAGCAGTATATATTTGGAGATTAATTCTTCTTGTAAATAAAATACGGCTATTATTGAAATAGCTAGACTCATTATAATGTTAATACCTTTATTATTTGTTGAAAATACTCTATTTAGTGAAATATAAACTAATATAAAAACGATAATCAATATTAAAAATTTTATAAAAAGAAATTCATCTTGAGAATAATCTATAATATTCCTAATATCACCTAAATTTTCAAATACCATTCTTATCTAAGGAAAATAGTATTTAAAAAATATCCTTATATCCTCTTAAGTAAAGTAATATTTATAAAGTATTTTTTCATAATTAAGATATGAAAAATAAGGGTGTAACATTATTATTTTTAACATTATTTATGTTCTCTATTATTGTTAATGCAAGTGTTGTTAGTGCAGATATTTTTTCAGATTTTGCAGATAAAGCAATAAAGTTTATTAATGTTTTTGAAGAAGGGGAAGGAACAGGTGTTGATGGGGCTACGATTAAATGGTTAGTTTTAATGTTAGTAATTATTCTGATTTATTCAGCTTTAGGTTATGCAGATTTTCCAGAAAATGGAGCTCTTAGATTTGGTTTAGCAATAGTTGTAGGTTTATTAGCTACTATTCTTATTACTACAGACGAACTTGTAACTACATTGAAATCTTATACTGCTCTTGGATTAACTTTAACTTTATTTTTACCAATCCTTATTTTAACTTTTTTTACAATGATTGTTGCAACTAAATCTAATCCTTTCGGTATTTTATCTCAGAAAATTATGTGGTTAATTTATTCTGTTTATTTATTTTTTAAGACAGGATTATTACTTTTATTAAAATTAGATCTTGCAGGATTAAGAGGGTCTGCTAGTGCAAATCCTTTAGTTGAACCAATTTATAAATTTTTATATGGTAAGAATTTCGAAGAGGTGGCTTCTGCTGCAGGGTCAGAGTCTTTTATACTACTTACTTTATTTATTTCTTCAATTGTAATATTTATAATCTTTGTCTGGAAAAATCATGCAGTAACTTTATGGCTTGCTCATGGAAAAAGAGAGGCAGATGTTGATAAAGCAAAAGATAGGGCTGCAAGAGCAAAAGCAGGACAAGATATTTATGCTGATGCAACAAAATAATTTTTCATAATATATTTAAAGGTTTTTTGAGTGTTTTATTAATGATAAAAGAGTTGAATAAGAAGAATTTTTTTGTTTTCTTTATAATAATTTTTTATGTTTTAACAGTTTTCAATGTTGGAGGGGTTATTGCTGTAGAAGAAGATAATTTTTTAACAAAAATAAAAAATTTGTTTGTAAAAGACAATAAGGATACAAATGATAAGGGTGGTGCTTGGAGTTGGGTAAAAGAAAAAACTAAGCCATTAACTAGTAAAGTTTCTGGATTTTTTAGTACAACCTTTGGGTTTGTTGGTGATAAAGTAATGTGGATTATTGGAGTTAAGAGTTTTGAGGGAGAAGGGGTTGTTTGGTTTTATGGATATTTTTTAAGTTTAGAGTTTTGGGATAATGTTCTGTTTGCTGGAATTGTTAGTATATGGATATTCTTATTTTGGTTTTTCCTTACTCTAAACTTTTATAGGAATTCTCTTGAAGGATATGATTTTATTAATAAAAAGTTCTCAGTATTTCTTAAGAGATTCCTCCCTCTTTTTATTTCTTATATTATTTTAGGAGGAATTCCTTTTTTTAATAGAGTTTTACAAATAATAACTTTGGAAATTTTAGGACTTCATATTATTTGGAGGTCATTAATTATTGGAAGTGTTTTATATTTTGGCCCTATATATGCTAAAAGATACTTTAAGTATAAAAGAAGAAATAGGTTATATAAACAAAAACTGGAAAAAGTAGCAGGAGAAGAGATATCAAAAGCAATGTCTAATGCTTAGTGATAATTATATAAATTAAATATTATTTATTTGAAGATGAAAAAGAGATTAGTAAGGGATAAGAAAGGAGAGTTTAACATTAAAATAGCAGGAATTTTGTTTATATTAATTTTAATAATAATTCCCTTAGTTCTTTATTTTTTTATTGTAGCTCCTTCTGAATCTAACCAAAATCCATTAATTACAAATATTGCTAAACAAACAAATGAATTCATAGATAATCCTAAAGAGAAAGTATCTATGTGGATAGAAAATTCTCCAGATTTTTTAGAAAATGTACTGGGATTTAATCAGAATTTTTATGATTTTATTCCAGATCTTTTAATGGGCTTATTAATGGGTCTTTTTATATGGCTCTCATATTTATTTATTGGATGGACAACTGTTCTAAGTTTTTTAACTCCTAAGCTTCCTGGATCAGTTAAGAATCAGGCTAAATTTGATATGAGAAAATTAAAAAGAGGATGGTTGAGTTTTATAGGAGGACATCCCTGGAAAATAATTCCTATAGGAGTTGCGTATGCTGTTTTAATGCAAGTTCCATTATTAAATACTTTTATTAGAACAATTACTTTTGAGCCTTTAGGAGTTAGTTGGTTTTTTAGAGCAATTATACTTGCATTTTATCTTGGATTATTACCTGGGGCAATAGAAGCATATAGTAGATATAAATTAAGAATGAAATATTATAAAAAAATAATGGAAGTAAAAGAAGGTGTTAAAATTGCAAGATCAATGTCTTCTGCGTAAATAAAATGAAATCTATTACAAAAAAATTATTTATATCTGGTTTTATTTCAGTTTTATTTTTAATTTTTTTAATCTCTTTTGTTAGTGCAGAAGAAAATTCTATTGTTAATAAGATTGCAGATAGTATAAATGGATTAAAAGAAAAAAAATTTATGGTAGATTCAATTGGATTTTTGAAAGGAGCATTTAAATTGGATAATTCTTCAGTAGGATATTTTGGTATTGGTTTTCTTGCTGGATTTTGGATGTGGATTACTTATTTTGTAATTAGAGTGTTTAGAGGTCTTAAAGATGGATTTACTCCGAAAGTAATGGTAGGAAAAGATGAAGATGAAATTAAAGAAAGTAGAACAAGGTGGCTTGCACTTGTTGCAGGAAGAATTTGGAAAATCCCTTTGATTGCGATTATTTTTGCGGTTATTATGCAAATTCCCGGATTAAATAGAGTTGTTCAAGTATTAACACTAGAAGTTTTTAATTTTCATGGATTTTGGAGGTCGTTTATTATTGCTTTTGAAATAGGATTTTTACCCACATTTATTGAGGCTTATAAAAAGACTAGAATTAGAACTAAACTAGAAAAAAAAGTAACAGCAGCAAGAAAAGGGTCAGCAATTTCTCAAGGTATGAGTTAATTTAATATTTAATTTTAGGAAAATATTCTTTGGGATTTCTTATTCCTAAATCCCAACATAAAAAATTGTGTTCACTTACTTTTTGATTATAATCATTTTTCTGTTCCCTTGTTAAGTTATTCTGATCTTTATACATTTTTGTAAATAATAGTTCTTCTCGTAATTTATTTAGGATTTTCATGTCTTTCTTATTTTGTTTTTCTTTTTGCATACTTTCATAAATAATTCCTGGAGTTATGTCTTCTCCTTCTTTTATAGAGATTTTTTGTGCTATTTTTTCAAGTTTTTTATATTCTCTAGAATTTTCTAGGATATTATTTGTTCTTTTAGCAGTATTTGTTATTCCATTTCCCATAAACTTTAAAGGATTACTAATAAAATAATTAGCAAGGTCTTTTATATAATCTAATTTCTTGTCTTGAAAATTTTCTTTTCTTGGGCATTCAGAATAATTTGCATTTGATCTTTGAAAACTAGAATCTGAATCTATTTCTTCATACAATCCTGATTCTGTAATAGTTTCAATAACTGTATTAAGTCCTTTAGATATACCCTTTACTCCCTTAGATACCCCATTTATCCCTTTTTTTGTTATTTTACCTAATTCTTTAGAGTATTTCCCTGCGGTTGCTCCAGTAATTCCACCAATAGGTCCGGCAAGAACAAATCCTGCAGTTCCCCCAACTACTCCCTTAAATCCAAGATGATCTTTTATTGGTTTTAGTGTATAACTATATAATGATTTAACTAGATTTTTTGCAGAGTTGCGTCTACCTCTCCATTTTTCTTTATTTATTTGATTTATTGTTTCCATGTCTTTTAATGTTTCAAGATAATATTTCATTTTTATTTCCTCGTTTTAGATGATATTTAGAGGTATGCAGAGTATTTAAATCTTTCTATTGTTACCACTACTTAATGAATAACTATATTCTTAAAATCAAGATATATTTAAAAGTAATTAGTTATTTTTTGGATTATGAAACAGAAAATTCTAATATTTATTTTATTATTTTTTATATTTATGAATAACACTATTTCTGGAGATTTAGAAACAAATCTAGAAGATACTGTTGATAAAATAGAGAATTTAGAGGAAACAATAACAGATGAAGAAAAACGTTCAGAATATTTAAAACAGAGTTGGTCTAAAATTTTAGAAAGTAGTTTTATTGGACCCGTATTAATAAAAATAGAAAGTGTTTTTTCTTTTCTCAATCCTCTTTTTGAAATTGTTTTAGGATTATCTTTTTCATTTTCATGGCCATTTTTTCTTTCACTTTTAATTTGGATTTTATTACTTCATTTAGCCTTTAATTTTTTTAGTATTTTCGAAGTATATCTTGATCAAAAATATTCCCAATATGTTAAATGGATTTCTTTTGTTGTATTTTTTATTTTTATATCTTCAATAAGAATTCCTAAAATTATTTCTCTTTGGATTATTAGTTTAATTTCTACTATTGATTCTTGGTTAATACAGTTAGTTGGAATAATTGTAGTTTTCATAGTTTTAATATATTTATTTACATATTCTAGTATGATTAAAAGTAAATTTAGATCAATTACAAAAAATAAATTGATTTATTCAAGTAAAAGAAGATTAGATAAACAAAAAGGTAAAATTAAAAGACTAGAAAAAAGAGAATCTAAATCTAAAGAGAAAGATGTTGAGGATGAAATAGAACAAGTAGCTAAAGCAGACTTAGAAGGTATTGGTAAAGATGGAGAATAATAATTTTTAATAAGCCTGTGGAGGGAGTCAAACCCCCGACCCCGAGTTTACAAAACTCGTGCTCTGATCACTGAGCTACACAGGCATAATAAGAAGTAATATATTTAATTTATAAACTTTTTCTGTAAGATAAAAAGATTTAAATAGCACTATTTACTAATTATTAGTAATGGAACCTAAATTAAAGACTATTAAAATAAAGGAAAATACTCATAAAAAACTAGTGGAGTTTGGAAGAAAGGGAGAGACATTTTCTGATATTATTGATAAATTAATCAAGGAAAGAAGAAAATAAATTCTTTTTAATAAAGATGAAATTAAATAAACAAGATGTCAATTTTAGCAGATGTGATATTAGCAAACAGATAAAACTTCCAAATACTCTCACACCAGAATTAGCAGAAATCATTGGAATAATTTTGGGAGATGGTCATATAGAATGCGGTAAAAAATATTTTCAAACGACAATGTATCTGGTAAATATTGCTGGAAGTGTTTCTGAAGATAAAGCTTATTATACTAATCATATTAATCCAATATTTTATAATCTATTTAACACTCAATTTACAATCTCTTCAAGAAGAAATGATGAACTTGTTTTAAATTTATATTCCAAAGCTATAGCAACATTTTTTGTAAATCAGGGAATTAAATCTGGAAGTAAAGTTGATGAAAATTTTGTTCCAAAAAAGATTTTGAATTCCAAAGAAAATACAAAGAAGGGATTTCTTAGAGGAATTTTTGACACTGAAGGTTCTATGACATTTAAGAAAGACTATTTTGGAAAACACTCTAAGCCGTTAATCTCTTTGAAAATGAAAAGTATTAATTTTATATTACAATTAAAAGAATTATTAATGGAGTTTGATTTTGATCCAAAAATATACAAAGAAGAGTACTTTGATAAAAGGTCTAATAAAGTAAGTGTAAGGTATAAAATAGATCTTGCAGGTAAGAAAAAATTAAAAAGATTTCTTGAATTAATAGGATTTAGAAACCCTCGTCATTTAATAAAAGTAGAGATTTGGAAAAAGCATGGATTTTACCCACCAAGATTATCCTATCAACAGAGAAGAGATATTCTGGACGGAAAATTAAATCTAGAAGAGTTTTATAATTAATTATTCTTTCTTTTTTTCTTCAACTTTATTTTCTAACTCTTTTTCAACTTTAAAAATTCTAATCTCACAAAGAGAAAGAGGATAGATTTTTTTCAATATTAAACTTAATGTTTTTTGTATCTGGCCTTTTAATAATTCTTCAAATAATGTTTCTGTATTTTTATCTCTCACATAATTTATTAATTCTTCCCTTGCTTTTTCCCTTAATGCTTTTCTAACTGCACGAGATACTTTTCTTCTTGTAATTAAAAAAGGTTTCATTCTTATTTTTGCATCCTTGCATTCTGTTGAAAATGAATCTTCAACATAATTTGTTCCTTTTCTAACCATTCTTTTTAGAAAATAAGAAAGTAACTTCATCTCTTTTGGTTTTGCAATTGCTTTGTCTTCAGTAATCTCAACCTTTAATTTAAGCAATGCATTTTTTCCTCTTAAAATTCTTGTTAAATCATAATTAATTAGTCTTTTATCTAATTCCTTAATTTCATATGCTTGTAATTGTGTTTCCTTATTAATTATTGGAATTTCCACGTCAAAAAACTTTTTTCTTTTTTTTGCTATTGCCATGTTTAAATTTTTTCCATTTTTTCTTGAAAGTTTAAATGCTTGAAAATTTTAATTTTCATTGTTTTTATTCTTGAATTTGTTTCCCTGCCCTTTTACCTTTTTTTTGATATTTAGATTTCTTGCAAGTCTTACATGTATACATGATATTTGTTTTTTTAGTTGTTTTTGATTTTCTTTTATGTTTTGTATTTGCAGGTCTTGAGCCCCATCTTCCCTTGTTTCCTATTCCAATTCCTAAACCCCTTTTTTTTGCTCTAGAGAGACTCCCCCGAGTGAGAGTTCCTCTTATAAATCCAGTTCCTACTAGTTTTATCTTTTGTTCTGTCTTTTTATTGCAATACGGGCAGAATCTATTAGTTATCTTTGGAATTTTCATAATTAGAAAAGAAAATATGTGTTTTTAAAGTTAATTGAATGGTCCTGGTAGGAATCGAACCTACGATTTCTTCTAAGTCAAAGAAGTATCATGCCATTAGATCACAGGACCAAGTATTTTAAATGACAAGAAGAAATATTTAAATATAATGATTTAATACATTTAATATGCAAAAAGGAGGAATTTTTTGGTTTATAGTCTATTTAGTATTTGGTATTTATTTTATTAATTCCTCATTTAATTTTATTAAAATACCTGAAGTAATCTCTAATTTCAATCAATGGATAATTCTTCTTGGAGGAGTATTAATTCTTCTTGGAGGAATAAATCATTTTAGGGCAATTAGGAATAAAAACAAATCCCGCCCTTCTTCTTAACAAACTTTATATATATAATTTTCATTATCTTCTTATGAGGGATAAAAGAGGACAAGTAACAATTTTTATTATAATTGCAGTAGTTATTATTGGAGCAACTGTTGGTTATTTTGCATTTAAAGATTCTATTAAAATTAGTGGAATCCCTGCAAATATTGAATCTGTTTATACTAGTTTTTTATCTTGTTTAGAAGAAGATATATCCGTTGGAATAGATGTAATAGAAAGCCAAGCAGGTTATATAACTCTACCAAATTTTGAACCAGGTTCATCATATATGCCTTTTTCTAATCAATTAGATTTTTTAGGTAACCCAGTGCCTTATTGGTATTATGTAAGTGGGAATAATATACAAAAAGAACAAATTCCTTCTATTAGCAAGATTGAAGAACAACTTGAAGAATTTATTGAGGATGAAATAAATACATGTAGATTTGATAGTTATTATGATGAAGGATTTGAAATAACTCAAGAAATACCTAAGGCAAAAGTTAATATTAATGATAATGATGTAGAAGTTAATTTAAATATGAATTTAAATATTGAAAAAGCAAATGATACAGCATTAATTAAAAATCATAAAATAATTGTTAAATCAAAATTAGGTAAACTTTATAATTCTGCAAGAAAAATTTATGAAAACGAACAAAAAACTTTATTTTTAGAAAATTATGCTATTGATACATTAAGACTTTATGCTCCTGTTGATGGAGTTGAATTATCTTGTTCTCCAAAAACATGGATTGCCGACGATGTTTTCGATGAATTACAAGATGCAATTGTTGCAAATACACTTGCTTTAAAATCAAAAGGAGGAAGTTATTCTTTAAGAAATGAAGAAAATAAATATTTTATTATAGATTTAGGTGTTAGTGAAGATGTTAGATTTTTAAATTCAAAAAACTGGCCTAATAGTTTTGAAGTTGTACCAACTGAAGAAAGTGTTATGATTGCAAGTCCTGTTGGAAATCAACCTGGACTCGGAATTTTGGGATTTTGTTATGCTCCTTATCACTTTGTTTATAATGTAAAATATCCTGTTTTAATTCAGATTCAAGATGGAGAAGAAATTTTTCAATTTCCTGTTGCAGTTGTAGTGCAAGGAAATAAACCTAGAGAAGCATTAGATGCTAGTTCTGTTGAACTTGGAAGTCCTGAGTTGTGTAGATTTAAAAATACTTTAGTTAAGGTAAATACTTATGATACAAAATTAAATCCGGTTATTGCAGATATTTCTTATGAATGTCTTGGAACAAAGTGTGATATTGGAAAAACAAGTTCAACAGATTTAGAGTTTCCTCAATGTGTTAATGGATATATTGTAGCAGAGTCAGATGGATTTGTTAATTCTGAATATTTATATTCTACAACAGAAGAAGGAAGTGTAGATATTATTTTAGATAAACTTTATGAAATGAATATTAATTTAAAATTAGATGGAAAAGAATATAATAAGGATGCAATAATTAGTTTTATTTCAGATAAATCTTCAAAGACAATTGTTTATCCAGAACAAAAAAGTGTTGAATTAAGTGAGGGACAATATGAAGTTCAGGTTTATATTTATAAAAATTCTACTTTAAGATTAGAATCAACAACAAGTGAGCAATGTATGAATGTTCCTAAACCGGGAATTATAGGTATTTTTGGTTTAACAGAAGAAAAATGTTTTGAGATTGTTGTGCCTTCACAAATTGTTTCATCTGCTTTATCTGGGGGAGGAAAAGAAAATTATTATATTTTAGAATCTGAGTTAGTTGATTCAAATATCATTGAAATAAATACAAGAGGTTTACCAATACCAAAATCAGTTGAAGAATTACAAAATAATTATATATTATTTGAAGAAAAAGATTTAGATATTATATTTAAATGAAAATAAATAATAAAATAAAAGTTGGAGTAATCTTCTTAATTGGGATTTTCTTAATTAGTTCTTTTGTTTCAGCTTATATTAGTTCAAGTACTCAATATACTGCTCCTGGTGCAGGATCTTTTGGTTATTTAAGTCGTCAGGGAATAGATATTGCCCCAAGATGGGACCCTAGTAAATGTGGTGCAGGGCAAGATTTTATTATTCAAGTTGGTCCTTTTGGTTGTGATCCTGCTGTTGTAAGATCAGATTTACTTGAAGAACAAAATACTCCTGTTTTTTGTCAATTAACTGCAACAAAAATTAATCCTTTAATAAAAGTTGAAGCAATTGATTATATGTCATTTAGTGGGAAATACCCTAAAGAAGTTGCAGGAGTTGGATTTCATCCTGCAAGAGCTGCAATTAAAGGAAGTCATAAAACTTTGTTAAATTCACCTATTTTAGAAAATATTGGTTATGCAGTAATTGTATTAAAAAAACAACAAAATGAATCAGCAATGCCTGATTGGGTTGAAGGAACATTAACTGCAAAAATAAGATATGATATAGAAAATGCCTTTGGAATTGGACGTGCAATTTATTATCTTCCTGAAATGGATGATGATGGATGGGAAAGAGCTGATAAATACAAACAATATGGTTTTTGGAAACAAAAAGGATTTTTAAGAGCAGAAGGAATTGATGATAATGGTGCTACAATTTCTATTTATCAAGATAAAACTAAAAGAATTTCAAGTGTTAATTTAAAAAAAGGAGAAACTTCAAAAAAGATTTTTATTCCAGGATTTTATTGTATGGCTAGTTTACAATTAAAATTAGATGGTTTAGTAAATCCAAATACAAGAGCTAAATTAGATATTAATGGGGATATTGTTGAAGTTGCACAAGGAGAAAAGTTTTTAGAAAATAAATGCAGTGTTAAAAAAATAGAAAAACAAGGACTTGTAGATTATGTTGAATTAAGTTGTAAGAGTGATTCTAAAACAGAAAAGTTTAGTTTGGGGATTAGTCCTAGAATTGAATTGAAAATAGATGATAAAGAAGGGGATTATTCAATTGGAGATAAATTACCTTCTTTTAAAGAAAATGAATATGTTTATTTAAGTTATATCGGATCTGAAACTGGTTCTAAGGAAAAAGAAGATTTATTTGTTTATTTATATAAAAGTTCAAAAGATGAAGGAACAAAATTAAGTGACTCAAGAATTTCTTCAATTGCAAAAAGAATTAATTCTGGTTTGAATAAGAAAGGAGAAAAGTTTAAAAAAGTGATAAAATCTAAGGAGATTGAAGGAGTTAAAGGAGGAAGTTCAGAAAGTATTTTCGGAAAAAATATAAATATCCTTGGTCTTGCTGGACCAAAAGATAAATCTTTTGAAGTTGGAGGAGGAACCCTTCCAGATAAAAATCTAGGAGAGGGAATAGCATTTGCTGCAAGTTTACCTTTGACAGGAGAGGTTATTAATAATGAAAAAATTAAATGGGCTGATTTTGGACAATTGAAAAATAATAAGAGATATATTGAAGTTTATGAAGAGAAGATTAAAAAAGGCTACTTCATTAAAGATTTTGATTATGATAAACAAATAGTTACTTTCGAAGATGAATTAATCAAAAAGGTTGTAAAAAACAATGGACAGATTACTCTTATTTCTTTAATTGAGGATTCTTCTAAGGATGAATCAAAACTTTCTGAAAATGAAAACTACAATAACGCAATAAAAGATTATGAAACAATTATTAATGATTTTTCATATGAAAAAAAAGACGAAACTTCTCAAGAAACATTTGGAGAAAAAGCTTTTGAAAATGCAATTGAACTTGCGAAACATTTTGAACAATTTAAAAAAGTTTCTGAATTATGTGAAAATTTTAAAGAAAAATATCCTGATTCTAAAATTGATTTAGATAGTTCTTGTAGTGAGTATCAACTTTCAAATTCTAGAAGTCCAATTAGAGATATTATGATTAACGGATTTTCTAAAAGTATTTCTTTTGAGGGGATTTATGAACCAACACCTGAGGAGTATAGTGCAGATATAAGAATTAAAATGCCTGATGAAAAGCAAAAACCTCTTAGATTAATGAAAAATCAGATATTTTATTTAAATGATGAAAGAACTGAATATATTCAACTTATATCTCTTAAAGAAAATTCAACACAAATTAAATTTAGCCTTACTAGAACAACGCCTGGTGGAAAAGATGGTGTTGTTAGTGGAACAAAAAGATTATTAGAAGGAATTCCTGAAAATTTTGGTAGTAAAACTACTTTAACTTTAATAAATGTTAATTTAAAAAAACAAGCAAAAGTTTCCGTTATTCCAAATATTGATAATGCAGAAACAAAAGCTAATTTTAGTTTTAAAATTGGAATTGAAAAAAGAGCAATACAACTTTCTCCTGAACAAACTAGAGATAGAATAGAATCGTTAAATGATACCATTAAAAAATGGGAGAAAATAAATACTAATTTAGGAAAAGTTGTTAAGGGTCTTAAAGCAAGTTGTGTAACTGTTGGAGGATTTTTAACACTTAAGAATTTTTTTGGAGGATTTAAAGGGAAAGCAGGTGCAAGACAAGAAGTTACTCAAGCATATAGAGAGAAGTGTGTAAATGAGGGTAATGGAGGGGATAAACTTGATGGATGTTTAATTGGGTATAATAATGAGATTGATACTGATATTGAAAGTTTAGCAGAAGCAAAAAATGTTAAGGAATTTAAAAATAGTGATTTATGTGATGATAGGCTTACTAGAGTAATAAATAATTTAGATAATGAAATAAGTATAAAGAATAAAGAAAAAATTACAATTAGAACGGATGACAATGGAATTGCTGGAGCATTTGAAAGTAAATTGGAAGATGATGGGAAATGCAATTCACAATTTAGCGTACATAAAGCAAGAAGACTTGAGGAATTAAATAAGATTATTGGTAGTTCTGTTGATAGTGAAAATATAAAGAACAAAGCAAGAAAAGAAAGATATGAGTTATTAGAGAATATTCAGACAGATTATAAAAAAATCAAGGATAAGGAAAAATATGAAGAAGATGCAAAAATTCTTGGAGCAGATGGGACTTTTTTTATACCACCTCCTTTGGAAGATCAAATAGAAGGCACTTATTATGGAGGGAAATATACTGGAGAGAATGAGGAAATAGGAAAAGGAATGTCTATTCAAGGAATTACTCATAAAAACGATCCTTATTATGTTACACTTGAAGAAAAGAGTGGAGCTTATAGAATTAAAGAAGTATATAAAAATAAGGATGGTGGACTTGCTAAGGTTAAAAATGAAAAAAGTACAGAAATAAAAGATCTTTATACTGCTTTTATTAAAAGAGATTCTTCTTCATACAACAACCAAATAAACAAGGAAGATCAAATTGTAAGATTTTTTGAAACAGTTCCATATAAAGGATTGCCTTCAATTGTTTCATTTTGTCCTGATAAGGGATGGTATGTTAAAACAGAGCAAACACTCCCATCTTTTGGAGGAAGTAAATCATATCAAGATTCTCCACAAGTTGCAAGATTTAAAGTTTGTAATGTAATGGGAGATAATAAAATTAGTGAAGATGATGATTGTCAAGTTTTTGATTATAATACAGGAAAAATTAGCCCCTTTCATAATTTAGATCAAAAACAAACTGATGAATTGGCAAGACAAGCAACAGAAGCAATAGAACAAGTTTCAAAACAACATACTGCAGGAGTTAAGAAAGTTAATGTTAATGTTAGAGGATGTGGAAGTGTTAATTTAGATGTAGGGTCTCCTGCTGTAAATCTTCCTGGAATGAATTGTGAAGACTTTATGTCTCCAAAAGATTGTAATTTACTTTTTAATGTTTGTGATCCTGTTATTTGTCCATCAAGCCGATGTAATTTTGGAGGAGACTATCCTGTTAATGATGTTATTGGATCAGGAATAATTGGAAGTTCATTATTATGTTTACCTAATTTTGGAATGCCTAGTGAAGGAGGAGTTTTAGTTCCTGTTTGTTTATCTGGAATTCATGCAGGAATTGATAGTTTACTTCAAAATTTCAAAGGATATAGAAATTGTCTGCAAGAAAATCTAGAAACAGGAAAAACAACAGGAATTTGTGATGAAATTCATAGTATTTATTTATGTGAATTTTTTTGGAGGCAGGCAACTCCATTTTCAAGATTAATTATTCCAAGAACAATTGAATTTGCCTTTGGAGGTCCAAAAGGTGGAGGAGAATATTTAGGAGTTCAAGAAGCAGGGGATAATGCTGAAAAATCAGTAAATTATATGACTACTTATTATGGAGCAGCATCATTTAAAGCATTTAAAGCAAGATCAACAGATGAAGTAGGATCCTCTCTTTGTAGAAACTTTATTTCAGCAAGATATCCTGCAAGTGGAGAGTTTTTTGATGCTTTGATTGAACCTGATTCTCCACCACAATATAGTGCATGGTTCAATGAAATTAAGTTTACTGATGCAACTGTTCCACCTGTTTCACAATATAGTGTGTTTTATAGTATTTATGCTGGAAAAGATTCTGGAGTTTATTTTAATGTTTATTTAAGAAGTCCTGTTGGAAGTTCTTATTTTAGAGATAATCCAACTGTTAGTATTGCTTCAGGTTATATTCCTAAAGGAGAATCTGCAATTGAGAAAAAAGATCTTACTGCACCATCAGGTTATCAAGAATTATGTGTTAATGTTAATGGACAATTAGAATGTGGATTTAAACAAGTATCAACTTCTTTTGCAATGGATTGGGTAGAAGATCAATATGTAAAAGAACAAGGTGAGAAAAAAGATATAAAATCAGAAAAAGAATGTATTTCTGGAACTCCTAGTTTGTATAGTTTTGTTACTCCAAATATTCAGGAGGGAGCAGATGATTATTTAAATCCTTCAATTTATAATAAAGGAGTTACTAGAGTTTGTGCAACAAAGAGTCCTGGAAAAGCAACAGATAGTTTAAGATGGGTGCAAGTTGGAACCTGTGATGATAATATGAAGTGTTGGCTTGATAAAGATAGTGTTAAAGACGCTGTTAATTTTAATATAACTTCAAGTGAAGCTTTAAAAGATATTTCTGATGAGAATCTTAAGGAACTTGAGAGAAGAGGTTTTATGGGTTCTTCAGAGTTTGAGGAGAAAATTGAAGAAATTAAGGAAAAAGGAGATAAATATAAAATAAAATTAATTGCTAAAGTTTTTAAGGAAACTTTATTTAATAATCAAAAAGTTCAATTGTATTTCTTAAGAGGAAATGCTTATGCTAGGTTAGCCGGAGTGGAATTAGGAGGGGAAATAGTTGAGAGAAAAGAAACAGCAGAACCAATAGAGGAAGTTGTTGAAAAAAGTAAAGAAGATAAGGATGAAGAATGTAAATTTGAATCTGCTTATTGGAGTAATACAAAAGTTTTTGAGGGGACTAAAGTTAATTTAGTTGTTGAAGGAAACGAGAATTGTAATGGAAAAAAAATAGCATTTATTGTTCGTGAGAAAGATATTCTTTCTGAAGATGATTTTCTTTTCAGAACTGTGTCTTTATTAAAAGTATTTGAAGGAAATATTGCCAAATTAGGGTGGATAGCAGAATGGCAGGATGATGGATTATTTGGAGGAACACCTGAGTTCTATTTTGAAGCAGGAATTGGAAGTGAAAAAATAACAAGTAGTAATGAATTGAGTGTTATAAGAAATGATAAATATCTTCCAGAAATAGAACCTTCAATAAATTTTAATCTTTGGACAGAGGATGATTCTGGGGAGAAAATACAGATGTTAGAAGAAAATGGGATATATATTGCTTATACTACTGATGCAAAAGTTTATTTAGAAGTAGAATCTCGAGGATGTAATGAGATTAAATTAGAAAAGATTAGATTTGGAGGTGTATTTAGTCTATTTAATAAAAAGATTTCAGGAGAGAAAAATATCTTTTCTATTAAGAATCATCTTACAACAGATAAAAAAATTACGTTTGAAGTTATTTGTATTAATCAAGGAGCAGCAATAAAGGAATCTATAATTATTAAAGAAGAACAAATAGGTCAAATATTAGATTAATAATTAATCTTTAAACAATCTTATTTAAATTGTGGAAGAGTGTATGTTTCTCCTTGTTTAAGTTTAACCTTATTATCTCCATTAAGGAATTTATCTTTATCATTTGCACTTTTAAAAGCATCTACAAATTCAGTTAATGTGTAATTCTTATATCCTTCAATCCCATCTTTTATACAAGATATATTTAAACTAGGTGTAGCAACAACTGAATTATTTTCAACTTCAAATTCAGAACATTTTCTTTTCTTTTTAGGTGTTTTAATATCTTGTTCTGAAAAATCAAAAGAATCACTAACTCCAAAATCTTTAGTACATTCAACTTTTTTTGTTGGTGTTGGTATAGATACTAAATCCTTTTCTAAATCTTGAATTATTTGTCCATTATTTTCATCTACAGGATCTGATTCTGGAACTGCATGATCTGCAAATCTATTAATTCTTACAGGTACATATTGCATTCCTCTTTTAAGATGCGAAGTTTTTGTTTTACCATCTCTTACACTTATTCTAGTAATATATCCATCTTTTTTATCTCCTTGACTATCTAGAATCGTTATTTGAAGTCTGTCTAAGTTTCCTGCAATTCCATCTTTAGTATTAATTATATCATATTTGTTCTTATTTTTTCCAATTAATAATTGTTGAAGTTTCTTTTGAGTAGATGATGTTCTTTTTTGTACTACAAATTTTTTCCCCTTATCCTTTGTTTTTGTTTTTAAATTTCCTCTATCATAAAGGATTGTTGTTTCTTCTAATTTATTACAGTTATTAACTTTTGCAATTCCTTTTTTTCCACTACGTATTACATTTACAAGAGCATACATTTCATTTGATTTAGTTTTCACTCCAGTAGAAGTTATTGTTTCATCATGATTTCCATCAGGAATTAAATATGTTCCTTCTAAGATTAAAGATCTATCTAGTGTTTTTCCAGCTATTACTACTGTTTTATTATCAGGAAGTGATCTTGCAAAATAGTTATCACATTTTACATCATTCCCAGTTCCCTTACATGCTTTTATACCATCCATAGTATATGATTTAATTTTATGTGTTGTTGTTCCTTCTTTTAATTTTCTTGTATCTGTTTGCGCACTACCATATGATTCAAATGGGTTTTGAATATCCAGAGTTTTACATGAAGGTGTAAATAAAAGTAATCCTCCCAACGTGAAAATAGCACCTGTTTGTTTTGGGCTTATTTCTGAAGCTAAATAATCTCCAAATATTTTTCTTTCTACATTTGTTAATTTTTGTCTTAAATTTGAATAAAGATTTTTCATAAGATATTTAGAATTAAAGGGTTTATAAATATTTCTATTCTGTAGTAACTATATAATCATTACATAAATGATATTTAGAATTCATAATAAAATGCGGAGAACAGGATTCGAACCTATGTAAGCACTAAGCTACCAGGTCCTAAACCTGGCCCGTTTGACCACTCCGGCATCCCCGCATAAAGGAAACCAAGGTTTCCCTTATCAACCCTTCCTTTAAATTAGGCTTAAGGCTAATAGAATTATAATTAACTATCTATATAAAAAGTTTTAGAATTCAAGTTTTTTTCTTTGATTCAGCTTCTTTTGCCTTTATCTTATCTGCTAAATTTAATCTATCAATAAGTTCCTTATACCTATTTCTTATTGTAACTTCTGTAATTCCTGCAATATCTGCAACTTCTCTTTGCGTTTTCTTTTCATCATTAATTAATGCTGCAACATATAATGCAGCTGCAGCAATTCCTGCAGGACCCCTGCCACTAGTTAGCTCAACTTTCTCTGCTTTTTTTAATACTTTTAATGCATCACTTTGTGTTTTAGGAGATAATTTTAAAACAGATGAAAATCTGGAAATATAATCTTTTGGCGAACTTTGTTTTACTTTAATTTTTAGTTTTCTTATAACAAATCTATATGTTCTTCCTATTTCTTTTCTCTCAACATCTGATGCTGTTGCAATTTCATCCAATGTTCTTGGGATATTATATGATCTGCAGGCAGTATATAAACATGCAGCAATTACTGATTCCATACTTCTACCTCTAACTAAACCTCTTTGTAAAACATAATTATAGATTCTTGAAGCTTCATCTCTTATAACATTTGGCAAACTCAAATAAGATGCAATAACTCTTAATTCAGCCATTGCGAGTCTTAAATTTCTCTCAATACTTGTTGATACTCTTTCCTGCCATTTTTTTAATCTTAAGAATTTTCTTGTCTGTCCTGATTCTAATTTGTAAATATCTGAAATTTCCCCAACATTTGTTGTTAATCCTTTATCAAATTTCTGCATGCTAATTGGTGCTCCACCACGGCCTTTTTTCTCACTTTTATCGAATTTTCCTTGTAAATCTACTCCAGTGTCAACCATTTTTTCTTCAACTACAAGGCCACAATCATTACAGATAACCTCTCCTAAATGCGAATCATAAGTAAGATTAATACTATTACATTCAGGACATTTTTTTATAAAAGCCATTTTAATATTTAGATTTAAAAGTTTAACGTAAGCCTTATAAACACTTCTCTTTTATAAACTTTTCCTTTTTTGTAGTTATGCACTAAAAGTAAAAGAGAAGATATTATTTGATTAAGACACCATTAACAATTCCTTCCTGAGTTGGACGATTTGTTATTTTAACTCTTCCAAATTCTGTTTCAACAATTGTTCCTTTTGTTAGGATATTTTGACGTGCCAAGAATCTATTTGAGGGAGTTTCAACCACATTTTTTATTTCTGTTTTTTTTGTCTTTTTATCTTTTGCATTAATATTTACAAATTTTGCCTTTAATAAAAATACTTTTTTATTTCCGCCCATTATTCTTTTTGTTTTTCTTTTTTCTTCCCCTAATTTGACAATTCTTTTCTGTCCGGCCATTTCATAAAGTTTCTTTTTTCTACCTTTAATATATTTGCCTCCAGATATTTTTTTACCTTTTTTCATAATACATTAGTTAATTTTTTATTTAAATAGCTTTCTATTAAAACTTTTTATTTTTTATTATAAAAAGATTTATAAACAACTTATACAAACTTAAATTATGGTTAATGGAATTGAAAGACCCTTGGATTTATTAAACAACTCTAAAAATAAAGAAGTCTTAGTTCATTTGAAAGGCGATCAACAATTTGTTGGAACACTTCTTGCTTTTGATATCCATATAAATTTGGTTCTAGATAATACCAAAGAAATGAAGGATAATGAACTAAAAAGAAACATTGGGTTAACTTTTCTAAGAGGAGATACAATAATCTTTATTTCTCCAGCATCAACTGCATTAAAAAAAGAGTAATTTCATAAATTATATAAAGGATTTTCTTCTTTTCTTTTTATGACAGAAAAAATAAAAGTAATTTTTCTAGGAACATCAGATTCTATTCCTAGTGCTAATAGAAATCATACTTCAATTTGGCTAAATTATAAAGATGAGAATATCTTAGTTGATTGTGGCGAGGGAACCCAAAGACAAATAAGAAAAGCAAAATTAAATCCTGGAAAAATAACAAAGATTCTTATTACTCATTGGCATGGAGATCATATTCTGGGTATTCCTGGATTATTGCAGACTTTAGCTTTAGGCAAGCATAATAAACCCTTATCTATTTATGGTCCGATTGGCACAAAAAAATTTATGAAGAGTCTATTCAATACATTTGTCTTTGTAAAGAAATTTCCTATAAACGTTATCGAAATCAAAAAAGAAGGGAAATTTTTTGAGACACCTAATTTCTATCTGGAGTCTAAAAAGGTGTTTCATGGACCTCCTTGCAATTCTTATGTTTTTGTAGAAAAAGGAAGAATAAGAATTGATAAGAAAAAATTAAAGAAAACAAAACTTCCTTCAGAAAAATTACTTCAAAAATTAAAACAGGGAAAGGATATAGTCTTTAATAAAAAGAAATATTTGGCAAAAAATCTAACATTTAGGGATAAAGATAGAAAAGTTTCATTTGTTTTAGATACTTCTTTTAATAAGAAAATTATACCTCTTGTAAAAAATTCTAATTTATTAATTTGTGAAGCTAATTATGCTTCAGATCTTACAAGTTTAGCTAAGGAATACAAGCATATGACTTCAGTTCAGGCAGCAGAAATTGCAAAAAAATCAAATTCAAAAAAATTAGTTTTAACTCATATCAGTCAGAGATATAGAAAAGATCTAAAGAAGTTTTTAAGTGAAGCAAAAAAAGTTTTTAAAAATAGTTCTTTAGTGAGTGATTTAGATATTGTGGAAGTTTAATTCTAAATAGAAAGATTTTAAATAGAATTTTTTCTTAGTTTAATTAGAGAGCCCCTGTAGCTCAGCCTGGATAGAGCGATTGCCTTCTATTAATATAAGCTAGTTAATTCTAGCTTCAGAAGGAAGCAATAGGTCGCAGGTTCGAATCCTGTCGGGGGCATATTATAAAAAGGATAATCTAATTTACTTATTTTGATTTCTCTTTTTAATCTCAAGAATTATATAATTTAAAATTATCTAATATCTTTTCTCACTTGAATCAGCGGTTTCTTTTAAATCTTTTTTTAATGTCGGGAGTATATAAGTCATATATTTCCCTTTTTAACTTCATAAATTAAGTGCCTATCTTTGAAGTTATTTATAGGTGTTTTAGTTACTTCTATTCGGTCGCTAAGTATGTTAATTAAATTTTCCTCTCTTTTAATTTTATATTTAGGAAAGCTTTTCTTGTGTTTCCTTTTCATTTCTTCTTCTATCTGATATATTAAAGGGTAATTTAATTCATTCATTTTAATTAAATTATTAAGAATGAATAGTTTAAATAATCATCCAATTATTTATCAGAGTATTTTTATGAATAAATAATAGTAATTTATGAAAGAAGAAAATTGGTTTTGTAATCTCTAAAGATATTACAGGATATCAAATATCGAAATCGAAAGGATTTTATATACATATACTCCTTTTAAGAATAGGTTATCGATTATAACTCTTTAAGCACGGGTCGTATAGCGGCTATTACCACTGCCTGCAGAGCAGTTGATCGTGGGTTCGAGTCCCACCCCGTGCTTTTTTAAGATGAAAACACACACTAAATACTTAACAATAAACACAAGAAACAAAGTAGATTTTATTAATATTACAAGTGAAGTTCATAAAGCAGTTAAAGAATCTAAAATTAAAGAAGGAATAGCTCTTATTAATTCAATGCATATAACCTCATCTGTTTTTATTAACGATAATGAATCGGGATTAATAGAAGATTTTAAGGAATGGTTAGAAAAACTTGCACCAAAAGAAAAAGATTACAAACACCACAGAACAGGAGAGGATAATGGATTTTCTCATTTATGGAGGACAATTATGGGAAGAGAAACAACAGTTTCAATAACTAAAGGGGATTTGGATTTTGGTCCTTGGGAAACAATTTTCTATGGGGAATTTGATGGACAAAGAAATAAAAGGATTTTAATTAAGATTATCGGTGAATGATTTTACATAAAAATATTTAAATAGTTTGTAGTGCCTAATTTTAAATGGCTTTCATTGTTAAAAAAATAATTAATGGAAAAGATTATTATTACCTTAATGAAAACAAACGCGTCGACGGAAAAGTAAAAACAAAAACTTTAGCGTATCTTGGAAAAATAAAAAAAGATGCAGAAAAAAAGAAAATACAAATAATGAAAAAAATGGAAGAAAAAAAAGAGACTAAAATAGACAAAGAAGATGAAAAAGTAAATACTAAGATTTCAATAGAAGACATTACATCTTTTTGCAAAAGAAAAGGGTTTGTTTATCCTTCTTCAGATATCTATGGAGGTTTTTCCGGGTTTTGGGATTTTGGACATCTAGGAGTTGAATTAAAAAATAATATCAAAGAAAATTGGTGGAATTTCCATGTTAGACAAAGAGAAGATGTTGTAGGTATAGATGGAAGTATTATAACTAATCCAAAAGTTTGGGAAGCATCAGGTCATGTTGCAAGTTTTGTAGATTTAGCGGTTGTTTGTAAAAAATGTAATAATAAAACTAAAGTAGATAAATATGAATTTGGAAAAGTTGTTTGTGAAAAATGTGGAGGAGAATTTATTAATAAAGGAGAATTTAATACAATGTTTACAACAAGAGTTGGACCTATAAGGGAAGATTCTAATATTTCTTATTTAAGGCCCGAAACAGCACAACTTATCTTTACTAATTTCAAATTTGTTCAAGAGAATGCAAGACTAAAACTCCCATTTGGTATGGCACAAATAGGAAAGGCTTTTAGAAATGAAATTGCTCCAAGGGATTTTTTATTTAGATGCAGGGAATTTGAACAAATGGAAATTGAATATTTTGTTGACCCTAATGAAAATTGTCCTTATAAAATTGGAAATACTGAAATATTAGTTTATTCTGCAGAAATGCAAGAGGACAAAAAGGATCCAATTAAAATGAAGATTAAGGAAGCTTTAAAAAAAGGAATTATAAAAAAAATATGGCATGCTTATTGGTTAGAACAAGAATTTTTATGGTTTATTAAACTAGGAGTTAATCCAGATAGATTTAGAATAAGGCAACATCTTCGAGAGGAGAAATCACATTATGCATCAGATACATGGGATCTGGAGTATAATTTCCCATTTGGATGGAAAGAACTTGAAGGTATTGCTGATAGATCTGATTTTGATTTAAAACAGCATCAAGAACATTCAAAAGTAAACTTGAATATGATAAATAATAAGGATAAAAAAATAATACCTCATGTTGTTTGTGAACCCAGTCAAGGAGTTGAAAGAGCTTTTCTCGTTTTTATATTTGATGCATATACATATGATCCTAAAAGGAGAAATATTATCTTAAGATTACATCCCAAATTGTCTCCAATTAAGGCAGCGATATTTCCAATAGTCAAACAGCCAAAATTTGAAAAAATTGCAGAAGATATTTTTAATGATTTAAAAAAAGAATGGAATGTTATCTACGATAAATCAGGTTCACTTGGCCGTCGCTATGCAAGAAATGACGAGATTGGAACTCCTTTTTGTATAACTGTCGATGAAGGTTCTATAAAAAAGAAAGATATTACTATAAGATCTAGAGATACAAAAAAACAAATTAGGGTGAAAATCTCCGAACTTAAGGAAATTTTGAAAAAATTAATTAATTGTGAAATTGAATTTGTAGCTGCAGGAAAATTAGTGAAATAATTTTTTCCTTTTTATCGTCGGGAAAAATAAAACTTAATTTAGAATTATCTTTAATAAAGATTAACATTTTACCAGAAATTTTTTTATAAGAAAGTTTATAAATAATTAATTCCTAATATTATTAATTAAAAAAGAGGTAGTTATAATGGCAAAGAAGAAAGCAAAGAAAAAAACAAAGAAAAAAGCAAAGAAAAAAACAAAGAAGAAAGCTGCTAAAAAGAAAAAAAGATAAATCATACAATTTTTTGTTTAATTTTTTTAATTTATCTTTAAGTATTTTTTATTAAGATTGTAAGATTATCTATGGAAAAAGTTTTAAACCATTTTTATTACTATTATCTATGAAAGATACTTGTATATTTTGTAAAATAATAAGAGAAGAAATTCCTACTAAAAAGATTTATGAAAATGAGAATTTCCTTTCAATTCCCGATGCTAATCCTCGAGTTGAAGGACACAGCCTAGTTATCTCAAAAAAACATTTTGAAAATATTCTTGATATGCCTACAAGTTTAGGACAAGAGTTGATTGATTGCATAAAGAAAACTTCTTTAAAATTAATGGATGAAAAAAAGGCAAAAGGGTTTAATGTTATTAATAATAATTTTAAAGTTGCAGGACAAATTGTAAAACATGTTCATTTTCATATTATCCCTAGAAAAAAGGATGATGGGGAAATAAAATTTATTAATAAAAGTTAAAATGGCTACACTGGGAGTTGAACCCAGGACCTCTTGCTCATGAGACAAGCGTTCTACCACTGAACTATGTAGCCAAAATTAAAAGAAAATTCTTGTTTAAATATCCTACGATATAAAGGTTTTTACATTAAGGTTTCATTTCCTAGTCCTCTCCAAAAAATTTTAGCTAAATTTTTTAAGGGATAATTATTAAAACCTTTTTCCCCTTATTTATTTATGGTGATTGAAGAGGTTGTGAATATCTCAACAGAAGTTTTGTCAAGTGCAATACTTGAAGTTGGAAAAGTTGCCTTATGGATGCAGGCAATAGGGATACTGCTTGTCTTGTGGATTAGTTTTTATATAATAATGTTTTTCCAGGATAGGAAAAAATTAAAGAAGATTGATTCTATAAAGAAAGATGTAATTAGAATTGAAAAAAAATTAGATAAATTATCTAAGAGAAATTAATAATTTCTATTTTCCTAACAATTTTGCTCTATTTATTTCTTCTTGTTTTTTTATTCTTGATAAAAATCCCGCTATTTGATTTCTTAATTTTTTACTTGGCATGCTATTCCCGAGTATCTTTTTATTCTTTTCAAAAATTTCATTAAATTCAATACCTTTTTTAATTAAGGTATTTGCAGTTCTTCTTGTTAACTTTGATTTTATCTTTCCCATATTCAAGTATCTAAGTAAGACTTTTTAAATATTTTTATTCTAATTTTTCTATCCTTGATAAGTTCTTTATTGCATTAATTAGCTCATCTAATTTTTTGGGCGTTTCTCCTAAACTTAAGATAATATAAGGGAGATTTAATTCTAAAGATTTTTTATGGATTTTAATTAAGTCTGATTCATTGATTCTTTTCTTATTATATGCAATTAATAGTTGTTCTTTTCCATTATCTCTAATTTTTAGTGTAAGATTATCTTTATTAAAATCTTTAATATCTAAAATTTCTATGGATTTTTCTAATAAGAATTCTTTTACTTTGTTAAAGAATTTTTCATTCTTTTTTTGTGAAATCTTCTTTCTAATTGGTTTTCTCTTTGGTTTTTCTTTAGTTTTCAATTCTTGTTTTTCTTGAATGATTCTTTTTTCTATACTCTTAATAGACTTTTGGATTTCTTTAATCTCTGGTTCTTTTATTGTAAAATATCTCCAGAAAATATCCTCATCTTTTCTGAAGGGTATTGCAAAATCTCTAATTGATCTAAGTGCAACTCTAATTGCAGGTTCTTGTTTTTTATCATCTAATATTTTTCTTTCTTTTAAAAGAATAAATGCCTCTTTTTCTTTACTTTGAAGATGCTGTGAAAATCTCTCAAGCATTAGTTCTTGGCCCTTAATAAAATATATTGGTGAACTTCCAACCCTCATGTTGCTTATTATAATTTTTCTATCAGATACTAATTCAGCGAGAAATGCTGATGTAAAAAGAATACTTAATCCTATTCTACTTGCAATATGAACGGGTAAACTTGGACCTCTTATTTTGAAGATTGATATTATTTTTTCTTTTATATTTGTTGTATCCTGGATAGGCATAATTAAATTAAAAGTATCTATATTATAAGGTTTTTGATTGTTTCGAGAAGAATTTTAGAAATAAATTATCTTAGAGATTTGAGTTGAAAAAATCTTAGAATATTAAACTGGAGACTAAAATTATTTTTTTAAGGTTTAATCCAATTTACTGTGTAATAAGATATTGATCCTTCTTCATCAACAATTGCTAATAATAAACTTTTTCTCGTTGAGTGAGCAACCCTATTTTTTGATGAAAATTCTGACCAGCTAATTCTATTTGATTCATAATCTGTAAAAACTATCCATTTTGCATGTTTTCCTCCGGGTTTTTGTCCCTTGTCATAAACTCTAAAATCTGCCCCGAATTTTAATGCTGTTTTAACAATATATCCCCTATCTCTTAAATCCTTAAATACAGGATATTTTATCTGAATTCTCTTATCAATCTTCTGAAACTTTTTTATTAACTCTTTTAGATGAATCTTTTTAGTTTTTGATATTATCTCCATCTTTCTTTTTTCTATTAAGAATAATGTTTCAGAAAGAGAGTATTGTATTTTATCTCCTATTGGTTCTCCAAAACAACTTTTTTTATAAAGTGTGTGAGCTTCATTTGTATTACTTGAGATAATTTCTCCTATAAGATATGCTTGTATCTTTTCCATAAATAATTTAATAAAAAGTAATATTTAAAAGTTGCTAAGTAATCTCTTGTATATGGGGTATAATTTTAAGAAGATAGAAACTAAGTGGCAGAAGAAATGGGAGCAGAAGAAGATTTTTGAAGTAAAAGAAAGTAAGAAAAAAAAATATTATGTTCTTGATATGTTTCCTTATCCTTCTGGAGAAGGTTTGCATATAGGGCATGCTTTTGTTTTTTCTTTAGGGGATATTTATGCACGATTTAAGAGGTTGCAAGGTTATAATGTTCTTTATCCAATTGGTTATGATAGTTTGGGGTTGCCTGCTGAAAATGCTGCAATTGAAGCGGGAGAGCACCCTTTGAAATATACTGAGAAATCTATGAAAAATTTCATGAAGCAGCAAAAGGCAATGGGTTGGAGTTATGATTGGTCAAGACTTGTTATGAGTCATAATCCCGAGTTCTATAAATGGGATCAATGGATTTTTTTGAAAATGTTGGATAAGGGGATTGCATATAGGAATAAAGCTCCTGTTAATTGGTGTAAAAAATGTAAAACAGTTTTAGCAAATGAGCAAGTTGTTGAGGGGAAATGTTGGAGACATGATGATACCGATGTTGAAATTAAACATTTAGAACAATGGTTTTTAAAAATAACAAATTATGCAGAAGATTTGCTTAAGGGGTTGGATAAAATTGATTGGCCTGATAATGCAAAAAAGAGACAGAGAAATTGGATTGGAAAAAGTCATGGAACTGAGATTGATTTTAAAGTTAATAATAAAAAATGGAAAATTTTTACAACAAGACCTGACACGGTTTATGGTGTAACTTTTATGGTTATCTCTGCTCAACATGAGAAATTAAAGGATTTAGTTACAAAAGAACAAAAAAAAGATATTGAAAAGTTTTTGAAAAGAATAAAATCTGTTTCTGAAAAAGAGATGGCTGATTTGGAGAAGGAAGGGGTTTTTACAGGAAGTTATGCAAGTAATCCAATTAATAATGAGAAAATTCCTATTTATGCTGGAAATTTTGTTATTGCTGACTATGGTTGTGGAATGGTGATGGCTGTTCCTGCACACGACCAAAGAGATTTTGACTTTGCTAAAAAATATAAAATAGAGATCAAGCAAGTTATTGACGGCAAAAGAATAGGCCAACAAGCACATATTGGTTCTGGAAAATTAGTTAGTTCTGGAAAATTTAATGAATTAAATAATGAAAAAGCCAAGGAAGAGATTTCAAAATTTTTAGTTAGTAAAAAACTAGGGAGAAAAGTTGTTCAATATAGGTTAAAAGATTGGTTGATTTCAAGACAAAGATACTGGGGTACACCAATTCCAATTATATATTGTAATGAGTGTAGAATTGTTCCAGTTCCTGAAAAAGATTTGCCTGTTGAACTTCCAAAAGAGGTTAAATTTGGTAGAGGAAATCCCTTGTTAACAAATGAAAAGTTTGTGAATGTCAAATGTCCTAAATGTGGAGCAAAAGCAAAAAGGGAGACAGACACAATGGATACTTTTGCTAATTCTTCATGGTATATGTATAGGTATTCTGATCCTAAAAATAAAAAAGAGATTTTTGATAAAAAGAAAGTTAATTATTGGGCACCCGTTGATAAGTATATTGGTGGGCCTGAGCATATAACAATGCATTTGATATATACAAGATTTTATACAAAATTTTTGAAAGATATTGGATTGTTGAAATTTGATGAACCTGCTTTAGAATACTTTACACAAGGAATTATCAATGCTGAAGATGGTTCTAAAATGTCAAAATCAAAAGGAAATGTTGTTGAGCCTCTTGATATTATCAAGAAATATGGTGCTGATTCATTGAGGTTATATCTTGTTTCAAGTTCTGCTGCAGATAGTGATTTTGATTGGAATGAAAATGGTATGCAAAGTAATTTTAATTTTGTGAGAAGAGTATATGATTATTTTACTAAATTGAAATTTGGGAAAACAGATACAATAATTGAAAGTAAATTGAATCAAACAATAAAACAAGTAACTATGGATGTTGAAGAGTTTAAACATAATCTTGCGATTATAAAAATTAGAAAACTATTTGATTATCTTGCAGGAAAATCAATTGATAAAAAAACAGCTGAAAGTTTTTTGTCTATGTTGCATATATATTGTCCATATGTTGCAGAAGAGCTTTGGGAAAAAATTGGAAATAAAGAGTTTATTTCAGTGGCAAGATGGCCTGCTGCAGACAATAGAAAAATTAATGAAAAACTTGAGAAGCAAGAACAAGCTGTTGAAAAATTGATTGAAGATATAGGACATATTAAAAAATTAACAGGAAAAAAAGATGCCCAAGTTTATGTTTATGTATTGCCAAATGAACTAAAGATTTATCGAGAGGTTAAAAATATCAAAATATTTGTAGTTAATGATAAGAAAAAATATGATCCTGAAAATAAATCAAAAAAAGTTAAGCCAGGGAGGCCTGGAATTTATTTAGAGTAAAATTATTCCAAAATAGCTTTAATTCTTCTAATGCCTTCACTAGATGATTCTTCTTTTTTAATCTTAAATGTCCCTAGTTCACAAGTATTTTTTACATGAGGTCCTGCACAAATTTCTTTTGAACAATCTTTAATTGTATAAACTGAGACCACTTCGCCATATTTTACATCAAATACTCCTGTTGCACCTTTTTCTTTTGCTTTTTTAAGAGGCATTTCTTCACGCACAACTTCACATGCTCCCTGTATCTGTGCATTAACTAATTCTTCAATCTTACTTTTTTCTTTAGATGTTAATTTTCTTGGAAAATTAAAATCCAATCTTAATCTATCTCGGGTTATATTGCTTCCTTTCTGAATTATGTTTTTATTTTTTAAAACTGTTTTGATTGCAGCTAAGAGTAAGTGTGTTGCTGTATGAAGTTTTGTAGTTGTTTCTGAATGATCTGCTAAACCGGACTTGAATTTTCCTTCTGTTGAGGTTCTTGAAAGTTTTTGATGTTTTTCTTGTTCTTGATTAAAACTTTCCTTATCTATCTTAATATTTTTTTCTTTTGCTAATTCTTTAGTCATCTCAAAAGGAAAGCCATAACTTTGATAGAGTAGAAAAGCATCTTTTCCAGAGATCTTCTTTTTATTTATAGTAATTTTCTCAAAAATTCTTGTTCCTTGTTCTATTTTGCCTAGGAATTTACTTTCTTCTTTTTCTAATTCTTGCAAGATTTTTTCTTTATTATTTTTTAATTTAGGATAATCCTTATAAATATTAAAAATTGGTTCTACAATTTCTTTTACAAAATTCTTTATTCCAATCTCTTTTCCATATCTTACAGATCTTCTTATAAGCCTTCTTAATACATAACCTTGTTCACTATTACTTGGAGTAATTCCATCTGCAATTATAAAAACAGAAGCTTTAATATGGTCTGCTATAATCCTTATTGCTTTAGTTTCTTTTTTATTTTTTCCATATTTTTTTCCAGATATTGTTTCAATCTTCTGAATTATTGGTTGCCATATTTCTGTTAAGTAATTATCATCAAAACCATTTATTACTGCTAAAATTCTTTCAACACCTCTTCCATTGTCTATATTTTTTTGTTTTGCCTCATTGTAATTTCCTTTTTTATCTTTGTTATATTCCATTAAAACATCATTCCAAATTTCAACCCAATTATTATCAGAAGCATTAAATTTTTTTGGAGCTGGTTTGTTATTTAATTTCCAATAAAACATTTCAGTGTCTGGACCACAAGGACCTGTTTTGCCTGCAGGACCCCACCAATTATCTTCTTTTCCAAGAAAAGCAATTCTTTCTTTAGGAATTCCTAATGATAACCAAATTTCTTCTGATTCAGTATCTTTTGGAGCGTTTTTATCACCTTTGAAGATGCTTACTGCTAATCTTTCAATAGGAAATTTATATTCTTTTGTTGCTAATTCAAAACTCATTTCAATTGCTTGTTTTTTCCAATACTCTCCTAAACTCCAGTTTCCAAGCATTTCAAAAAAAGTGTGATGTGTTGAATCTCCAACTTCGTCAATATCTCTTGTCCTAATACATTTTTGAACATTTACAATTCTTTTTCCCAAAGGATGTTTTTGCCCCAAAAGATATGGAACTAAAGGATGCATTCCTGCAGAAATAAACAATGTTGTTGGGTCGTTTTCAGGAATAAGGCTTGCATTTGGAATTTCTTTATGATCTTTTGATTTAAAAAATTCAATATATTTTTTTATTAATTCTTTTCTATTTATCATTATTTGATTAAGAACTAGAGTTTTAAAAATATTTGTTTATCTCTAATTATCTACATTCAATTTAAAGAATTAAGTTTATTTTGAATATCCTTAAGTTGAGATTCTACCGCATTATCCTTTTTTTTATCTTTAGTTCTAGATATTTTTTTATTTTTAATCTTTTTAAAGGATTTTTTTTCTTTTAATACATTTGAAATCCCGGTTTTTGGAAGAGCATTTTGCAATTTTTTCATTTGAATATTTATTCCCTTTATTTTTTTATATAATTTTAACTTTAATTTTAGTTCATTCATTCTAGAAGAATGGTATTTTTTTATTATCTTTATTACCTTTAATAAATTCATCTCTGAGAGAAGTATATCTTTTTTTGATTGAAGTGCTTCATTATAATCAATTTTAATATGGATTGTATCTTCGTCTTTCTTTCTGTTATTTTTTAATTTCATTCTATCTTAGAAAAAAGTTCTTTATCTACTCTTTCAATTTGTTTTTTGATTAATTGTACTTCATTTTCCCAGGAGTTTAATTCTTCTCCTTCTTCTTCTTTTATCTCTTTTATTTCTTTTAATATTTTTTCCATCTCAGATATTTTTCTTTTTGCTTCTTCAAATATTTGTAAACTTTCTTCAAATTTATCTATTCTTATAAAAACAGGTCCTGTTTTTTTCCCTTTCTTTGTTGTACCTCTAAATCCTTCAGGAATTTCTTTAGTTAGTGGTTCTTTTAGAGGCTCTTCCATCATCCGCATCCTACTATTCGCAAAATCATCTGGAATAGACTCTTCTTCACCTTCCTTTTTCCCAGTAATAGCATCTTTTATAGCATTTTGAGAAAATTTTTCTCCAAGAGAATTATTTGGAAAACTTGGTAATTGATGAAGAGGTTCACTAGGGTAATCAGGTTCATCATCTATTTTTGGAAGTTCAGGAAGTTTAGGTAATAATGGAATACCTTTTTCTTTTTCTTCTTTTTTATTAAACCATCCCATCTTATTATAGTCTTAAATCTATATTTTAATATATATGATAAGATATATAGGTTTAAAAACTTTATTTTTTCTAGAGTTAAATAAATATTATTAATAAAAACCGAAAGGTATTTATTTAGGTTATTTTTATTATATAAATGTTAAAAAAATTTCTTAAGGAAGTTGTAGTTATTGTCGTCGGAAGACCTGTAGAAGAAATAGTCGATTTACTTGATAGCAAAAAACATGTAAATGAATTCATAATAGCAAAAAAGATGGACATTACAATTAATCAAACAAGGAATATTCTTTATAAGCTTTCAGATAGTGGATTAGTGTCTTCAATAAGAAAAAAAGATAAAAGAAAAGGGTGGTATACTTATTTTTGGAAAATTGAAATCTTCAAATCTCTGGAATTCTTAAGGAATACTTTAGAAAAGAGAATCGATCAATTAAACCATCAAATAAGAAGTAGAGAGATAAAACAGTTTTATATTTGCGAGAGATGTAATATAGAATTTAATGAGGAAAATGCCTTGCTTCATGATTTTACTTGCAATGAATGTGGAAATATCTTTTCTATTAGGGATAATACTAAAGTTTTAAGGGAATTTAAAAAAAATCTTAATAAATTAGAAAAAGAATTAGATTTTGTTGAAGAAGAAGTTAAAAAAGAAAAAGAAAAGATAGGTAAGATAAAACTTAAAGAGATTAAAAAGCAGGAAAAATTAAGATTAGAAAAGAGAAAGGCTACTAGAAAGAAAAAGAAGATTAAGAAAAAGATTAAGAAGCCTATTAAAAAGAAAAAGAAGATTAAGAAAAAGATAAGGAAGAATCCTAAGATCAAAAAAATAAAAAAGAAGACTAAGAAAAAGAGAAGATAATTAATAATGGTTGGAGTTTATAGGATTTATCCTAAGAAGAGAAGTAGTTTTTTTGCTAATTTCAGTATAAATACTAATTTAATTTTAATAAATATCTTCTTATACATTATTTTCAAAATTTTAATTTATAATAATTTAAAATTTTGGGATTATATTGCAATAAATCCATATAATATTATTCAGGGAGAATATATCTGGACTTTTTTAACAAGTATGTTTATGCACGTGAATACTCTGCATATTTTTGCAAATATGCTTTCTTTATTTTTTATTGGAACTTTAGTTGAAAAAATTTTGGGTGCTAAAAGATATTTATACTTTTATTTAATATCAGGATTATTTGCAGGCCTATTTTTTGTTTTATCCTCAATGTTTCAAAATGATCTTAATACTTTTGCTGTTGGCGCATCAGGAGCTCTATTTGGATTAATTGGGTTTTTAATGATAATCACACCCAATTTACCCGTTTATATAATGTTTATTCCAATTCCCATAAAAATGAAATATGCAGCTCCAGGAATTTTAGTTGTACTCTGGTTTATTTCTGTTACAGGGAATATTCCAATTGGAAATACAGCACATCTTGGAGGATTAATAATTGGAATAATCTATGGAATCTATTTAAGAAATACTTATAAAAATAAAACTAGATATATCAGTAGGCATTTTAGTTAAGATGAAAAGCAGATTTAATTTAGAAAATGAATTTAAAAAAAGTTTAGATTATATTTTGGAATCTAAAAATTTCATTTATTCAATTATAGGAGTTTTCTTCTTTTTCTTTCTTATTGGTTTTTTTCTTCCAACTCCTGAGCCGATTATAGAACAGATATTCAAATTTATAAAGGAGCTTTTAGAAAAAACCAAGGATATGTCTCAAGGGGAATTGATTAGATTTATTTTTCTAAACAATTTACAAGCCAGTTTCTTTGGAATAATTTTTGGGGTATTCTTGGGTATCTTTCCAATTATTATAGCTATTATTAATGGTTATTTGGTTGGTTTTATTGCATCTATTAGTGTAAGAGAAGAAGGGTTTTTTGTTTTGTGGAAACTTTTACCCCACGGAATTTTTGAATTACCTGCAATCTTTATTTCTTTTGGTTTAGGATTAAAATTTGGAACATTTATTCTCCAGAAAAATAAAACTAAATCCTTTAAGAAATATCTTAAAAATTCATTAAGAGTTCTTTTATTTATTATTATTCCTCTCTTAATTATTGCAGCAATTATTGAGGGAATTATTATCTCTATATCTCGATAAATTAGTTAGTTTTAAATACTCTTCTTAACTATTATCCTTATCAAATTAAATTAGAAGGAGGTTAAAATGACTGATTGGCAAAAATGGGTGATTGTTATTGCAGGTCTTGTAGCAGCAGTAGGTCACTGGGTAACTGGAATGTGGTTAGATGTTATTGGTGGATTAGTAGCAGCAATTGTTGCTTTAATGCTTGAATAAATATAAATTTTTTTATATTTTAGGGAGAATATTTAATGTAATTTTTATATTACAGATTTTTTAATTAGAAATTTTTTTATTCCTTTAAATCACTAATTCCCAATATAATAAAGAGAAGTCCTAGTAAGGCTACAAACCAGAAAATTCCTCCTTTTAGAAAGATCCATGCTGAATGAAGAAAATTAAGATCTTTTCCTAATATAGTCCACTGAGATACTGATGAATACCATGCTATTAAGATAACTCCTATAAGTAAGATTAATCCTAGTATAAGTTCAAACCATTTATTCATTGTATTATCTAATTATCTTTATTTAAAAAGATTTTGATTGTAGAATGTATAGTATTTTTTAACAAGTTTTATAAGCTAAACAAATACATATGTTTTTAAAATTACGTTTTTACAAAATATTATGAGAGAGATTAAGCCAATTAAGGTAATGAAGGATATGAAGGTTTCTGAATTAGTAGAAGACATGAGATATGTTGGATTTGGAGCTAGAAAAATTGGAGAAGCAAATGATATTCTAAAAGAGATGATTAAGGATAAGGAATGTACTATCTTCTTTGGAGTTGCAGGAGCAATGATTCCAGGGGGAATGAAAGAAATAATTATTGATATGTTAGATGAGGGGATGATTGATGTTTTTGTAACAACTGGTGCTAATTTAACTCATGATTTAATTGAGGCCTTGGGGGAAAAACATTATCAATTAGAAGAATCTGTTGAGAATGTTGATGATATTAAACTAAAAGATAAGAAAATAGATAGGATATATAATGTTTTACTAAAAGATGAAGTTTATCAGACTTTGGAGGATTTCTTTGAAAAAATATATCCTAATTTACCTCGAAAGATGAATATTAAGGAATTTTTGTGGGAGATTGGGAAAAACATAAAAGATAAGAAGAGTATTTTAAGAATCTGTTATGAAAAGAAAATCCCTATTTTCTGTCCAGGGATTGCAGATTCAGGAATTGGTTTAATGATATGGGGGAGATTAGTAAAAGAGGAAAATAGTGGAGAGAAGTTAAATGTTGATGTTTTTGATGATTTAAAAGAAATTCTTGATATCTCTTGGACTTGTAAAAAAGCAGGAGTTATTTATGTTGGTGGAGGATTGCCAAAAAACTTTATTCAACAAGCAATGCAGTTTTCAAATAAAGAAGGTGCAAATTATGGAATTCAAATAACAACTGATAGGCCCGAATCAGGAGGTTCTAGTGGTGCTCCATTAACAGAAGGGATTTCATGGGGGAAAATGCAAGGGAAAGGAAAGTATGTTAATGTTTACTGTGATGCAACTATTGCTTTACCTCTAATTTATGGAGCTGTTAAAGGAGTAAAATGTTAACAAAAAAACAAGTTGAGGAGATTAAAGAACATCTTGAAAAGGCACAAAATCCCTTGTTCTTTTTTGATAATGATAATGATGGATTATGTAGTTTTCTTTTATTACAAAGATATATAGGAAGGGGAAAAGGCATTCCAATTAAATCTTTTCCTGAATTAACCCCCGATTATTTTAGAAAAATTAGAGAATTAAATGCAGATTACATCTTTATTCTGGATAAACCGGTTATTTCTAAGGAATTCTTTAAGGAAGTTGAACAAATCAATGTCCCAATTGTCTGGATTGACCATCATATTATTGATAAAAAGAATATTCCTGATTTTGTTAATTATTATAATCCTCTTCTTAATAATAATGGGACTACTGTAGAGCCAACTACTTATCTTTGTTATCAAGTCTCTCAAAAAAAAGAGGATTTATGGATTGCAGTTATTGGTTGTATTTCAGATAAGTTTGTTCCTGATTTTTATCCAGAGTTTTTAAAAGATTATAGTGATTTAAGCTTTAAATCAGAAGATGCATTTGATATTTTTTATAAATCTAAGATAGGAAAAATTGCCAAGATGTTCTCGTTTGCTCTAAAGGATAGAACAACAAATGTTATCAATATGTTGAAATTTTTGATGAAAGCTAAATCTCCTTATGATGTTTTAGAAGAAAATAATCAAAATTATTCTATTCATAGCAGGTTTAATCAAGTAAATAGAAAATATAAATTATTAGTTGATAAAGCAATGGCGACTAGTAAAGAATCTGGGAAAATTTTATTTTTCCAATATAGTGGAGATTTAAGTATTAGTAGTGAGTTGTCTAATGAATTAAGTTATCTTTTTCCAGAGAAGATTATTATAATAATGTATAATACTGGAGTTAAGGTGAATATTTCTGTTAGAGGGAAAAGAGTAAGGGAAATAGTTTTAGAAGCAATTAAAGATCTTAATGAAGCGAGGGGAGGAGGTCATGAAGATGCTGTTGGGGCAAGAATTGGAATAGATGATCTGAATAAGTTTAAGGAGAATATGATTAATTTAGTTGAAGAGAATAAAATATAGAAAACTATAAAAAGGGTTTTTTCTTGTGAGAAATATGGAAGCAAAGCTAAAATCTACGTACATGAAGAATAGTGCGTTTGCTTTAGTCTCTGCTTTAATTAAACCACACTCAATTTAATTCAGTGTTTTCTCTTTTTATCGCTTGAATTGAATTGAATTTTTCTTATTATTAATTTAAGCTTAAAAAGGATATTTGAATTTTCTTGAGTTATAAAAAAAACGGAGAATTTGATGGAGATAAGCGAGAGAACTATTGTAGAAAGGGAGTTGAAAAATCTAATAGAGATTACTCTGAAGTTAGAATATGAGTTAGGTTTATCTGTTAGTAGTTCTAAGGATTTTCAATAGTTTAAAATTAAAAAGGGGAAGGATTTTATTAGTAGATAGTATGCTCTATTTTATTTAATAACTTTTTCCAACATAAACCCAATAATCTGCTTGTTCTCCAGAAATAATGCATTTTTTTCCTTTTATTTTTGGTTGTTTTTCAGGGATATTAAGCGTCTTTGCACCTTTTGTTTTTTCCTTTAAAATTTCTTCAACATTACTAGAATTTTTCAAAGGAACAAGAACTATCTTTTTTCCATTTATTTTTCTAATTGCATCTTTTAAGTTATCTGCCTTATTTATATTATCATTTAGTAATTTCTGTGCTTTTTTGAATAAAGTTTCTTGCATTTTCCTTAATTCATTATTAATATATTCTTCTATTTTTTTTATTTTAACAGAAACTTTTTTTTCATTATCTCTTCTTGCAACTACAACTTCTTTTTTATTCAAGTCTTTTGGACCAATTTCAATTCTCAATGGAATGCCTTTTAATTCCCATTCATTAAATTTATATCCGGGAGTTACTTCTAATCTATCATCTACAATCGGGTTATGTCTTGATAACTCGGAAGATAATTCTCTTGCTTTCTTTAATATATCTTTATTTTTTTCAAACATTAATGGAATAATCACAATTTTATTTTCTGCGAGTTTTGGAGGAATAATTAAACCCTTATTATCTGAGTGGATTGCAAACATTATACCAAGCATCCTCGTGGAAATCGCATAGGTTGATTGATATGCAAATTGTTCTTTTCCACTTTTATCTAAAAATTTTATATTATATGCTTTTGCAAAATTCTGTCCATCATCATGATAATCCGGGCCTTGAATTGCCTTTCCATTTGGAAGATATAATTCTGAACTATATGTAGCAACAGCTCCGGCAAATTTTTCTTTATCTGTTTTTTTACCTAATAATGATGGAAGGGCCATATAATTTTTTAAAAATTCAGAATAGATTTTTGTAATTTTATCCTTATCTTTGTCAAGTTCTTTTTTATTTGAATAGGCATTATGTCCCTCATTAAAAAGAAATTCTCTTGTTCTAAAAAAAGGAATAGGATTGTTGAATTCCCAACGTACAACATTTACCCATTGATTTAATTTTAGTGGTAGGTTTCTCCAGCTTCTAATCCACTTTGAATAGGATCCATACATTATTGCTTCACTAGTTGGCCTTATTGCAAGCTTTTCATTTAATTTTGTATTCCCTGCATGAGTTACCCATGCAACTTCTGGTGCAAAGCCTTTTACATGTTCTATCTCCTTTGATAAAAGTTTTTCCGGGATAAACATGGGAAAATATACATTCTTAATACCCACTTTCTTAAATTCATTGTCAATTACTTCTTTTGTTTTCTCCCATATGTTGAAAGATGCTGGCCTGAAAACAATACATCCAGAAACAGGAGAATAATCTGCAAGTTCCGACTTTATTATTAATTGCTGAAACCATTCACTAAAGTTTTCCTCTTTTTTTGCAGATAATCCCTCTTTTGATTTTTTAGTCATAGATAAGTTTAGAAAGAAGATTTAATAAATGTTTTGAGATTATACTAAAGTCTGATTTAATGCTTCAAAGGCTATATCATTTATAGTCTCCTCTATATAATTAGACTCTAAAGCAAATCCTAAATTTTCTCCACTACCTCTTTTAAAATTATTAATTCCTATTACTTTCCCTTGTGTATTAATTAAAGGACCTCCTGAATTTCCCGGATTTAATGCAGCATCTGTTTGAATGTATGCTTCTATTTTATTTATTCCTGGTCTATGAACTGCAGAAACAATTCCTTGTGAAACAGAAAATTGGAGTCCTAGGGGATTTCCTATTGCAATTACTTTCTCTCCTATCTGAATATCTTCAGAATCTCCGAGAATTAACTCATTATAATCTCCAGAAATTTTTAATAATGCTATATCTAATTCTCCATCAAATCCTATGAAATTAGCATCAATTATCTTTTGTTCATGAGTTACTGCTTTAATATCGCTTGTCAATCTTCCTTGTTCATCAGCCAAAACATGTGCATTTGTTACAATATATCCCTCATTTGTTATAATAAATCCTGCTCCTTGGCCAACATTAGTTCTTATTGTTACAACAGATTTTATAGAATCTTCAACTATTCCTGAAAAATCTTCTCCTACAGATGCTTTTAATAAATCAATCTCTTCGTCAAAAGAGCCAATTTTTACATCTAATTTTCCAATTGTTTCTTTTAAATTGTCTTTAGTTTGAATTAGATTCTCTGTTAGGGTATTAATATTATTTTGAGTCTCTGCTATATCTTTACTTAATCTATTATAATTTGAGTTTTGATTTGCAAATAACATATAAATTAATATTCCGCTAGATATCATAAAAATTATTACAATGGAGCTAAAACTTCCAAATATCCATCTATGATGTCTCTCCATTTTAATTTATAAAATATTAACATATAAAAACCTAACTTTATTTAGATTTTTATTGGACCTGTAGTTTAATGGATAAAATTTCCGGTTTCGGCCCGGTTGATGGAGGTTCGATTCCTCCCAGGTTCATTTATTAGAACAATATTTAAAAAGAACTTGTTTTTATAAATAAGAATTTAATAAGATGAAAAAAATATTACCATTATCATTCCTAGTTTTATCTTTGATGTTACCCAATTTCTCATTAGGAAAAACAATCTCTCCAGAGAAGGGATTGGCCAAAAAGAAGCCTTTCTTTACTCTACGCTCTCCAATTCCTCTAAGATTTTCTAATTATGTATCCCGGAGTTTTAAAGAGGGAATAGTTATACTTAATGATACTACTTATCATGCCCATAGATATTTTTTAGATAATGATGGTTTTAGCGAGGTTATGGAATTTTATCCTTTTATTAAAGATATAGAGAGTATTTCTAAAGGGATTACATTAAAACATGGTATTCATGTATCAAGATATCCAAAAATGTATTTTTTTGATAAAGATGATAATAATAGGGTAGATAATGGTGAATTTCTAAAAGATCCAATGGTAAATGGACTGAATGGCGATGAATATTGGTTACGGATAGATAAACCTAAGAGATAAATTTATTTTAATATTTTCTCAAGAACTTTTCTAACTGTTTTAAAATCAGCTCTTTTATCTGTGATTCTCATTACTTGTCCAATTAAGAAATTTAGAGATTCATTTTTCCCTGATTTATAATCTTCTGCCGCTTTTGTATTTTCTTTTATTGCTTGTTTTACATAGATTTCTATTATATCTGCTTTTGATATTTTTGAATGTTTTTGAACTCTTTTCTTTGGAGAAAATGATTTTGGTATAAATTCATTTAAAATTTCTTTTGCTTTTAATTCAGTAATTTTTCCTGCATCAACAAGGTCCATTAATTCAATAAAATGATAAGGGTCAATATTAACTTCTTCCATTTCCTTTTTTGTATAATTTAAAACTCTTAGAAGTTCAATTGTTATCCAGTGAATAGCAAGTTTTGGTTTTATTTTTTTAATTACCTTTTCAAAGAATTCAACAATCTCAAGTTTTTTTGTTAATATTTCTGCATGTTGTTTTTCTATTTTGTGTTTTTTAATTAATTTTCTTAATTTTTCATGAGGAGTTTCAGGCAAATTTCCTTCTAATTTATCTACTCTTAATCTTTCAATTTTAATTATTGGCAAATCTGGTTCTGTTATAAATCTATAATCCTCTGTTTCTTCTTTTGTTCGCATTTTAATTGTAATCTCTTTATTTTCATCAAACATTCTTGTTTCTTGCATCTTTGGAATTTCTTTCTTTTGTCTTTTTATTTCATATTCAATTGCTGATTTTATATTTTTTAAGCTATTGATATTTTTTATTTCAATTCTTTTTCCAGTTGTTGAAATATTAATATCTGCTTTTATCCCAGAAGTTTTATCAATTGATTTTATGTAACTAAGAGTTGCTTTTAATTGCTTTAACCATTCTATTACTTGTTCGGAATCCTTAAAATCAGGTTCTGTTACAATCTCTATTAACGGACTTCCTGATTTGTTATAATCTATTTCTCCTGTTTTGGGATTCCATGATGCAGGATCTTCTTCTATATGACATTCTGTAATTTTAATCCCTAAGAATTTCCCATTTTTTCCCACAGGCATTGCATATGAACCTGAAATTGTATTTTGATATCCTTTTGGCAAATCTGGCCAATCATAATGCTTTCTCTGCCATATTAATTTTTCATTTATTTTACATCCAAGGATTAATGAAGTTTGAATTACCATGTCTGTTGATTCTTTATTTGGAAGCATTGGTTTTGCTCCGGGCTGAGAGGTGCATATTGGGCAAATTGAAGTATTTGGTTTTATATGCTTTTTACCATGCATTGCCTTACATTTACAGAAAAGTTTTTCTCTTGTGTTTAAATAGCCATGGATTTCTAAACCAATTTTTGTCATAGTTTAATAAAAGAAAAAATGATTTATTAATTTATTGTATTAACAAACTTTTTAACCATAACTTTCCTTTTACTCTTATGAAATCAAATGCAAAACTAGGGGACTATGTTGAAGTTCATCTATCCAAGATTATTTATGAAGGAATTCTTCTTGAAACTCCTGAATCTGAAAAAGGAGTTGTTTTGCTTAAACTTGATTCTGGTTATAATATTGGTTTGAATAAGAAAGATATTTTAGAAATTAAACTTATTAAAAAATCTCAGGAAAGAAAAGAAGATATTATTATTAAAAAAGAATCTTCTAAACCAAATATTGCAATGATTATTACTGGAGGAACAATTGCTGCTAGATTAAACCCTAAAAAGGGAGGAGTTGATTGGCTTACAACTCCTGAAGATTTGTTTAAATTTTATCCAGAACTTTTTAAAAAAGTTAATGTCATCAAAGTAGAAGTTCCATTTATGAAAGCATCAGAAGATATGGATTTTAAGGATTGGCAAAAAATTGCAAAAACTGCTCAAAGACTCTTGAATGATAGTAATATTAAAGGATTAATAATAACTCATGGAACTGATTTTTTAGGTTATACTGCTGCAGCCTTATCATTTTTTTTAAGAGATTTGAATAAACCTGTTGTTTTAACTTATAGTCAGAGAAGTATTGATCGCGCTTCATCAGATGCAAATTTAAATCTAGAGTGTTCTGCACTTGCTGCAATTTCAAATATTACTGAAGTAATGTTAGTGGGGCATGCATCAATTAATGATGATTTCTGTTATGCAATTCCTGCAACTAAAGTTAGAAAATTACATAGTTCAAGAAGAGATGCATTTAAGGTAGTTAATTCTAAGCCATTTGCAAAAATTTTCCATGATAAAATTGAAATTATCTCTGATTATAAAGTTAGAAATAGAAATAAAGTTAAATTAGATTTGAAGTTTGTTGATAAGGTTGCTTTAATTAAGATTTATCCTGGACAAGACTCGTCAATTCTTAATTATTATCTTAGAAATAAATATAAAGGGATTATCTTAGAAATGTCTGGATTAGGGCATGCTCCTACAAAAAGATCCCGGAATAATTGGGTAAAAAAATTAAAGGAAATCCAGAAAAAAGGGCTAATTGTATGCGTTACAGCCCAAACAATCTATGGGAGACTTAATCCTTTAGTTTATTCTAATGGTCGTGAGTTATTTGATACAGGAATTATCTATTTAGAAGATATGCTAAGCGAAACTGCTTTAATTAAATTAGGATGGGTACTTGCTAAAACCAAGAATAGAGAAGAAATAAAGAAGCTTATGTTAACTAATTTTTCTCATGAATTAAATGATAGGTTGGAGGAGTAAATTTATATAATGTAATTTTTTGCTGATTTAATGAAAAAAGCTTTAGTTACAGGGGGAGCAGGATTTATTGGAAGTCATGTCGTTGATGCCCTAAGAGATAGAGAAGTAGATGTTGCGGTTGTTGATAATGAATCAGCTTCATCCAACGAAAAATTCTTTTGGAGAGAGGATACAAGAAAATTAAGAACAGATATTTGCAATGCAGATGAGATAAATGATATATTTAAATCTGAAAAACCAGATTATGTTTTCCATCTTGCAGCACAATCCAGGATTCAAACAACACTTGAAGATCCACTCGAAGCATGTAAGACCAATTTCCTTGGAACCTGCAATTTATTACAAGCTTCCAGAGAGTATGGAGTCAAGAAGTTTATTTATTCATCTACATCATCAGCATACGGTCTAAAAAATGACTCTCCACAAAAAGAAAACATGAGAAGAGACTGTCTAAATCCCTACTCTGTGACAAAGGTTGCAGCAGAAGATTTATGTAAAATATATCACAAACTTTGGGATGTCCCTACTGTAATCTTTAGATATTTTAACGTATACGGGGAGAGGCAGCCACTAAAAGGACAATATGCCCCGGTTATTGGAATCTTTCTCAGGCAAAAGGAAGCCGGAGAACCAATGACAATCGTAGGAGACGGAGAACAAAGAAGGGACTTTACACATGTTAAGGATGTCGTAGCCGCTAACCTGTTAGTAGCAGATTCACCTAACAAAAAAATTCTTGGAGAGACTTTTAATATTGGAACAGGAAAGAATAATAGTGTTCTTGAGGTGGCTAATATGATAGGGGGGGATTATACTTTTATCCCAAAGAGAGAAGGAGAAGCAGATGTTACCTTAGCAGATATAACGAAGATAAAACAATTACTCAAATGGGAGCCAATAGTAAGACTAGAAGAGTGGATAAGTCAAAATTTATAAGAAATAAAAACCTTAATATTTAATATGATAAAAAAGGATATTACTCAAGTAAAGGAGTGGAAGAAATTAGGATTAAAATGTGGTTTGGAAGTCCATCAGCAATTAGATACAAATAAATTATTTTGTAATTGCCCTTCTATTTTAAGACAAGAAGAACCTGATTTTACTGTAAAAAGAAAACTTCATGCTGTTGCTGGTGAAAGTGGGGATATAGATATTGCAGCAAAACATGAGACTGCACAAGATAAGGAATTTATTTATAAGGTTTATAATAATGTTAACTGCCTTGTTGAATTAGATGAAGAGCCGCCGCATGAGATAAATAAGGAAGCCTTGAAAATTTCCTTACAAATTGCTATTTTACTAAATTGTAAAATTTTACCAATTACTCAGATTATGAGAAAAACAGTTATTGATGGGAGTAATACAAGTGGTTTTCAAAGAACAGTAATGATTGCAAGAGATGGATTTATTGAAACAAATCAAGGAAAAGTTAAAATTGAAGGACTATTTTTAGAGGAAGATTCAGCAAGACCTATGATTAGAGATGGGAAAAATATAATTTATAGGTTAGATAGATTAGGGATTCCCTTACTTGAGATTGCAACTGCTCCCGATATTAAAACTCCTGAACAGGCAAAAGAAGTTGCATTACATATAGGGGATATCTTGAGAAGTTGCAGAGTTAAAAGAGGTATTGGGACAATTAGGCAAGATATTAATATTTCGATTAAAGGAAGTAATAGAGTAGAATTAAAAGGTTTTCAAGATCCAAAGATTATGGTAAAAACTGTTGAAAACGAGATTAGTAGGCAACAAGATTTCTTAAAGAAAAGGATGAATAATCCTAGTGAAGTTAGAAATGTTTTACCTGATGGAACAAGTAAATTTCTAAGACCTATGCCTGGAGAAGCAAGAATGTATCCTGAAACAGATTTACTCTTGTTAAATATTCATAGAAATTTAATTAATGAGATTAAAAGAAATTTACCAAAATTAAGAAGCGAAGTTTTAGAGGATCTTAAAAAAACAGGATTAAATCACGAAATGATTAAGTTATTAATTAGGCAAAATAAGTTTGAAGAATTTAAGGAATTTTTAAGAATTTTAGATAATCCACAATTAATTGCTAAAATCCTTTTAATATTCCCTAAGGAGATTGCAAGTCGCGAAAAGATTTCAATAAATAAAATTGGGAAAATTCTTAATAAAGAGGTATTAGTCTATGTTCTTGAAAATTTGAAAAGGAAAAAAATATCTGAAGATCAACTAAAACAATCTCTGGAAAGAATTGTCAAAGGAGAAAAAATTGAAAAAGCAATTGTTTTTGAAAAAGAGGATATTAATGTTGTTGAAGAAAAGATTATAGAGATTATTAAGAGAAAACAGGGGCTCTCACTAAATGCTTATATGGGATTAGTAATGAAAGAGTTCCATGGAAAAATTGATGGCAAAGAGGTTATGGAAATTATTAAAAAGTATGTTGAGTAAATTCTAAGATGAAAAAAGAGATTGATTTAACAAAATTAAATGAGAAAAGGACTTTAATTAAAGATATTTTTAAAAATAAAAAAGATAAAATTGAAATTGTTGGATGGGCTCATAATACAAGGGAACTTGGGAAAATAAATTTCCTTCTTTTAAGAGATATTTCAGGGATTATCCAGGTAACTGCAGTTAAAGGGAAAATTGATAAAGATATTTTTGATTGCATGGCTAAAATATCTAGAGAGTCAGTTGTTTATATTAAGGGAAGTGTTGTAAATTCTAAACAAGCTCCGGGGGGAAAGGAAGTGATTCCTGAAAAGATAATTGAATTATCTCATGCAGATGATTTGCCAATTGATGCAAGTGACTTTTCTAAAACAGAACTTCCTAAAAGATTAGATTATAGGTTCTTAGATTTTCATAGAACAAGAACACAAGCTATTTTTAAAATACAAAGTGAGATAACAAATGCATTTAGAGAATTCTTTTATAAAAAAGGTTTTTTAGATATGCAGCCTCCGTGCATTATTAGCTCATCATCAGAGGGAGGAACAGAATTATTTAGTGTAAGATATTTTGAAAAGAATGCATATCTTGCCCAATCCCCGCAACTCTATAAACAAATGGTTGCTTGTTCAATGGAAAAAACGTTTATAATTACTCCTGTTTGGAGAGCTGAAAAGCATAATACTACAAGACATATTAATGAAATAAGGCAAATGGATATTGAAGTTGCTTTTGCTAATCAAGAAGTTGTAATGAAATATCTTGAAGAATCTGTGAAATATATTATAGGAGAAGTCATTAAAAAATGTAAAGATGAATTAGAACTATTAAAAGTTAAATTAAAAATCCCTAAATCTAAATATTTGAGCTATGATGAAGCAGCCAAACTTCTTAAGATGAAATATGGAGAAGACTTGAGTCCGGAAGATGAAAGAAAGCTTGATAAAAAATTTCCAGATACAATTGTTTTTGTTCATTCTTGGCCATTATCTTTAAAGCCATTTTATATTATGCCTAAGACATTAAATAAAAATGAAAAACTCTCAAATGGATTTGATGCAATTTACAAAGGGATTGAGATTTGTTCTGGAGGGCAAAGAATCCATATGCCTGGTTTATTAACCGATAGATTAAAAGCTAATGGATTAGATCCTAAAAATTTTAGATCATATATTAATAGCTTCAAGTATGGTAGCGCTCCCCACTCGGGTTGGTCTGTAGGGTTAGAAAGATTAACTCAGGTAATTTGTGGACTTGATAATATCAAGGAAGCTACAATGTTTCCTAGGGATAGGGATAGACTTACACCATAAGATTATTAAATTAAATCCATTCTTTTTAATTATTAAAATTAATGGCAGATGTTGTGGGATTATTTATTAGTTGATATAGATTAATTTTTAAATTACTTCTTCTTAGAGTTATTATGGATTTTTTATGGCATGAAGTATCTGAAAAAGAGAAGAAAGAAATCAAAGAAGAAGCTAAAGATATAATGGATTCTTTTTCTAAGAGATTAAGTAAAATTGATAAGAAGATAGGAGAATCTCTAATTGAACGAAAGAAATGTGAAAGAAAAGAAGGAGAATCATCCGAAGGTGATATTGAATTTAGAGAAATTATGTTTGAGAACGCTCCACAGAAAAATAAAGATTTTATAATTGCAGAGAAGAAGAAATGGTAAATACACAACAAAAACTAAAAAAATACCTTGAAGAAATTAAAAAAAATGACCAAAAAGGAAATAAGATAAATGCATTTTTGCAATTAAATCCTAATGCAAAAGATGAAGCAAAAAAAATTGATTCTAAAAGAAATAAGGGAAAACTCGCTGGATATATAATTGGTGTAAAATCTGCAATAAATGTTAAGGGACTTAATGCTTCTTGTGCGAGTAAAACTCTTGAAAATTACAAGGCTCCATATGATGCAACTATTATCAAGAAAATAAAGGATGAAGATGGATTAATTATAGGTATGAATAATTGCGATGAATTTTGCTTAGGCGGTTCTGGTGAAACAAGTGCATATGGGCCAACAAAAAATCCCAAGAATCTAAGATTAATCTCAGGAGGTTCAAGTTCAGGAAGTGCAGCTTCTGTTTCTGCTAATTTTTGTGATATGTCTTTAGGAAGTGATACTGGTGGAAGCATTAGAAATCCATCAAGTCATTGCGGAGTTGTTGGAGTAAAACCAACATATGGGAGTGTTTCAAGATATGGTTTAATTGATGTTTCAATGAGTTTAGATCAAATAGGGCCAATAACAAAAAATGTAAATGAAGCTGCTTTGTTATTGAGTGTTATTTCTGGAAAAGATGAAAATGATTCTATAACTCGGGATTCAGAAAAATTAAATTTAAGAGAAATTGAGAAAATTCCAAAAAATATTATAGTGGGTGTTTTGGAATTTAAAATAAAAGATCAAAGAATACAAAAATTAATTGATGATAAAATAAAAAAAGTTGCTGATAAATACGGATGGAAAATAAAAAAATTAGAGATGGAATTCTTAGACCTTGCTGTTGAGATTTATTATCCTTTGGTTTATGTTGAATTTTTTTCTGGAACAAGAAGGTTTGATGGAAGAAGATATGGAAGAAGAATAGAGGAAGTTGCAGGACCTGAAGTTTTAAGAAGAATTTTAGGAGGAAGTGAAATCACAAGATCAGAATACCATGGAAGGTATTATCACAAATCATTAAAGGCAAAAAAACTTATTGAAGAAGAATTTGAAAATATTTTTAAAAAAGTTGATTGTATTATTACACCAACTATTCCGAGACTTCCACATAAAATTGGAGAAAAAATTTCTGTAAAAGATATGTATGATTATGATGCTCTGACAATCCCCTCAAATTTAGCTGGAAATTGCGCAATTTCAATTCCTTCTGGGGAAATTAATGGAATTCCTGTTGGAATGCAGATTATATGTGATAAGTTTAAGGAACAAAAAATGTTACAGATTGCAAGAAGTATTGAGAAGTTAGATATTTAAAAAAATATTATTAGTTTTTATTCTTGAGTTTACAGTATAGAGGGAATATCTTTCAGATTTATATTGAGGCAATAAGAAAAAGAGAACCTCAAAAAGCTTAAAAACAAATCCAAATTCTTAATTTTATGAAAATAGGGGAAGTAGAAATCAAATGGTTAGGGCATGCCGGATTCTTAATTAAGAATTCTAAAGTAATTTATATTGATCCCTATAATATAAAGGAAGAGTCTGAAAAAGCTGACTTAATTTTAATCACACATAGTCATTATGACCATTGTAGTGTGGGAGATATTAAGAAGATTATAAAAGATGGGACAAAAATTATTGCAACAGCTGATTGCCAGAGTAAAATAATAAGATTTGAAGTCCCAATTAAAATAATAGAACAAGGACAAGAATTGGAATTTGGAGATTTAAAAATCTCTGCCTTACCTGCTTATAATATTGATAAACATTTTCATTCTAAAAATGAAGGATGGGTGGGATACTTGATTAAAATGAATGATCTCTTGATTTATTATGCGGGAGATACTGATTTAATCCCTGAAATGAAGAATCTTACAGGATATAATCAACAAAATAAAAAATTTATTGCTTTACTTCCTATTGGAGGAAGATTTACAATGAATGTAGAAGAGGCAATTGAAGCTACAAAATTAATAAAACCTACTTTAGCTATTCCTAGTCATTTTGGAAGTATAATCGGATCAGAGAAGGATGCTAAAGAATTTGTTGAATTATGTAAGGAAGAAGGGATAAATGCAGAGATTTTAGAGTGTGAATAAAATGCTAGAGGATAATTTCCAGCAGAGAAAAAAAGATAGTCTTTCTAAACTAGATAAATCTTCAAAAGGAGAGTGGGATGAGGATATTATCAATTTATGTGATAAGATAAATTCCTTAAAAAACTATTATACTACCTCTTCTTGTTCTGGTAGAATTGTTTTAATGATAGACCAGGATAAAAAAGAAGAAGGATTATTTATCAAAGTTTATCATGATTTAATCTCTTTTCAAGAATTCAAAAAAGACTTGAATAAGATTATTAAAGCAAATAAAAAAAGAATTAAATTCAAGCTAGAGCCATGTATTTTACATGTTGCATGCGAAAATCCAGAAGAAGCTTTCACACTTTATACTAAAGCAAAACTAGCTGGGTGGAAAAAATCAGGGATGATCTCATTTGGAAATAGAGCAATAGTAGAATTGAACAGCACCGAAAAATTAGAATTCCCCCTAATAAATAAAGACAAAATCTTAGTTGATGATATTTTTCTGAAGATAGTTGTCCAGGAAAGCAACAAAAAACTCAAAAAAAGTTGGGAAAAGATTAAAAAATTAAGGAATTCCCTAAAATAATCCTTAATTTAGACTATCAAAATATTTTTAAATAGAGAAATCTTAATATTTTTATAATATTAATTTATTAAGCTTGGCGGTTTTAATAAATTAATTGTATGTCATTGAATTATTTCTTATTAGTTGGAAGTGTGTCAAGTATTTAAACTTTTCGATGAAAAGAAACTTGAGAACTTCTTATAGAGATGAAAGGAGGTCAAAAGATATGGTATTAGATTTTACAAAAGAAGCAGTAGAAAATACAGAAACTCATAGTATTAACTTTGAAGAACTTAAGGCTGGAAAGGCTAACATTAAGGTTTTTGGTGTTGGAGGTATGGGAAGTAATGCTGTAACCTGGCTTTTTAATAAAGGAATTAATGGTGCTACAATCTATGCTGCAAATACAGATGCTCTTCATTTGAGTGTTACAAAATCAGATGATAAACTTCTTATTGGTAAAGAATTAACAAGAGGTTTAGGTGCCGGAGGAGTACCTAATAAAGGTAGAGAAGCTGCAAAAGAAGCTTTAGTTGAAGTAAAAAAAGCAGTTTCAGGTTCTGATATGGTTTTTGTTGTTGCAGGAATGGGTGGTGGAACAGGAACTGGTGCAGCTCCCGTAATTGCCCAATTAGCTAAAGAAACTGGAGCAGTTGTAATTAGTGTTGTTTCAATGCCATTTGAATCAGAAAAAGCAAGAATTGATAAAGCTGAATTTGGTTTACAAGAGTTAAGAGATGTAACAGATACATGTATTGTCCTTGATAATAATAGACTTGTTGATATTGCCGGACAATTACCTATTGAACAAGCCTTTGCTGTTGCTAATGAATTAATTAGTACAATGATCAAAGGAATTGTTGAAACTATTACTCTTCCAAGTTTGATTAATTTGGATTATGCAGATGTTTCTACAATTATGAAAAATGGTGGTGTTGCAGTAATTGGTATAGGTGAAAATGACTCGCAAGATCGCGTGAATGAAGCTGTAAAACAAGCCCTTACTCATCCTCTACTTGATGTGGATTATAAAGGTGCAACAGGAGCTTTAATACATGTAACTTGTGGTCCTGATTTAAAATTAGAAGAATTTGATGTTATTGGTAGAACAGTTTCTGAAAACTTAAGTCCCGAAGCGCAGGTTATAATTGGTGCTAGAATCAGTAAAGATTTTTCTGGTAAAGTTAGAGTAATAACAATTATGACAGGAGTTAAATCTCCATATGTCTTGGGAAAAGCAACAGAAGATCAAGCTCTTCCTATGTCTAAAGAAGTTTCTGATTTAGGAATAGAAGTTTTAAGATAAATTTTTATTATATCTTAGGGCCTGAAAAGGCCTTAGGATTTTTTTAAGAATTAAACATTCAATGTTTTTGGATTTCTCATTTTTTTATTTTTGTATTCATTAAAATAAAGAATTCTATCAAGTTCTATTTTTGAAGTTTGTTTTTTTTTCATCCCCTTGACTTTGGTTTCATATCCTATGGGAAATACTGCTTCAACTATAATGTTATCAGGGATTTTTAATTCTCTTTTAATCTGTTTTTCTACAAAATGTCTAACCCAATATGTTGAAAGCTCTATTTCTCCTAGTTTCAATAAAAAATTTTGAATTCCTGCCCCTGCTTGTTGAGTACAATAAGTTTTTCCTTTTTCCTTATAAAGATTTATTGTTCTAATTGGATCTGAACAGACAATTACAACATAGTGTGCTTGAGAGATAAACTGTTGTTGACAATATTCTGCAATTTTCTGAATTTTCTCCCTATTGTCAATAAGAATAAATTTTAAGGAATAATTATTTCCTGCCATTGAGGCATATCTAGCTTTATCTATTGCTTCAATTATATCTCTCCAATCGGGTTTTTTATCACTAAATTTCTTTAAATCCTTACATGACTTAATTGCTTTATCTAATTCCATAATTTAATAGAATAAAGATATGTTTAAAAAAGTATTGTAAAAAACGTCCTCGGAAGGACTCGAACCTTCGACCTAACGGTTAACAGCCGTTCGCTCTACCAACTGAGCTACAAGGACCTAAAAACTGAAATTTAATTTTGTATTTAAAGTTTATCCTTTCAACCCTAAATCAACAATATCTTTTATTTGATGTTTTTCTAGAAAATTATAAACATTTGACTGTTTTGAACCTTTAATAATCAAAATTATTGCATTTTGCGCATTTTCTATATATTCAGGATCTCCAATAATTCCAATATGATTATCTTTTAATTCAAAATGACATTTGGTTAGTTCATTTAATGTTTTTAGTGTTTTCCCCTTTGTTCCAATAATTCTTGCTCTTATTCTTTCTAAATCCTTTCTTTTAGTATAGTCTTTTATATTAATTATCTCAAAGATATTATCTTCTTCCTTAATTAGCATCGAGGTTTTAAGTGAAAAACCAAAATTTATTGCATCAATAACCTTCTCTGCTAAATATTCATTTTCTGGTTTCCCCTCAATTGAAACTTCTTTACCTCTATTAGTTATTTTTATATTTAGTCTTTCTTCTAATCTTTTTTTGTTTTTTAAAATTCTTGGAAGTTTTTCTGAAAGAATTGTTTTCATGTTAATTTATTATTTAAAATTCAGTTTTCTCACTTTTTAAATATCCTTTTTTCTTTAACCATTCTATCTGGTTTAGACGGTATTTGAATATTACATCTCCTTTATTTTTATCTAATTCCCATGGTTCTATAATTACAACATCATTTGGTCTTAACCATAGTCTTCTTTTCATTCTACCCGGGACTCTACAATTTCTTGTTTTTCCATCCAGACAATTAACCATTATTTTATTACCTCCTAGTCTTTGTTCTATAATTCCAATTATCTCTTCCCCTCTTGGAAGTCTAACTCTTACCACTTTGGGTTCTTCTTGATTTTGATATTTTTTCATATTTATTAAATCAGAAATTTATTTATAAAGATATTGAATTATTTGAGAATTAAGGCAAAAGGAATTCCTTGTATCTCTCTAATACCTTCTTTAGAAATAATCCCCTCATCTAATGCAGTTTTTATTGAATTTTCTCCAACAATATTAAAAGTTGCATCTTCTTTTATCATATCAGTCATTATTCTCCTTACTTTCTCAACAGACTCTTCCTTACCCTTAAAGAAACTTTCTTTAATATCTAATTGAAATTCTCCTTCTTCAAATTTTTTTCCAATTAAATTTGAATCACATATAGCAACAATATCTCTATATGTTTTGATAATATTTACAAACATAATAAAAATTAAATAAATTTACTTGGTAATTCCACCCATTCTACAAACAGTTGTTTCACAATGAGGGCATTTGCCTTTAGCAATCTTTGTTCCCTTTTTTGTTTTGCTCTCAACCGGGTTTTGTATTCCAACTTTCTTTTTACACTTTACACAATATCCTTCTGTCATTTTTATCCTCCAATTTAATTAAATTCTAATGAATTCATTAAATTCCCTAGGGATATTTATTTTATAAATCTTCTGGATGACCATTTTATTCTATTAAACCTGCTTTTTATAGTTTTATAAAAGATAAATATTAAACCCCCCAAAATCCCTATGATTAAATCAGCCATAGTATCATCGTTTTTATCCATAATAATATTAAATTTTTCAAGGCCAGTTATATCCCTCATATATACTCCCTGAAGTTTTAAATCCCATAATTTATCTAATGTGAATTCAATTATCTCAAAGATTGTAAGTATTGCAATTGTAAACAGAAGGGTTGTTACTAATTTCCATTTAAGGGTTAGATTTTGATTATTTACTAAGAAAAAGACAATTCCCCCAGTTAATAAAGGGATTATTAAGTGAAGAATCTTATCGTAATTTCCGGATAAAAAATATAAGGGAGATAATAAAATTCCAAAAAATGCAATTATTAAAATATAAAGATAGTGTTTTAGTTCAAAATTTATATCAAAGTAATGGTCAAATATGTAAAAACTAACGAGTCCGGCAAGAGTTGCAAAAACTCTTAAGAGGTTTGAAGTATTCTTAAAAAAGTAGAGTAATGCAAATAATAAAAGAGATAATCCAAGAATAAACCTTCTTTTATTTTTATATTCCATTTTATAAGTCAATCAAAAAAAGTTTATATATTTTTATCTTTCTAGAATATCCTATATTTTACTTCTTACACTATGTTTAGCTCCGCATGCAAGACAATGGATAAAAGTTAATCTATCCTCCTTAATTAATTCTGTATCTGGTTTTTTACATTCCTTACATAATACAAATTCTTTTACATATTCTTCTATTTTCTGATTTATTTTAGCACTTGGCACCTTAATATTTAAAACAAGTCTATTTCCTTCCTTTTGTCCCGAAGCTGCAAGTTCTCTTAATATAAATTTTTGAAAGTGTTCAGGGTTTCTCCTTATATGTGATGCAATTTGAACAAAGTTGGTTAAAATTGTTTTCTTACCTTCAAAATGTCCCTCTATTTTTGGAATTTCAAATCTAATACTATCTGTGCCAATTTGTTTTACTTTTTTATAAGCTTCTTCAATTAATTTACTATATTCATCCATAATTTAGTAGAAAGGGCATAGTTTATAAATGTTTTATGTTTTTAAGAAATATGGGGATAAGAGATATTATTATAGGTATCGCAATTATAATTTTAACAATTTCTGTTGTTGTTTATGGAATTAATACTATCTATTCAGAACCAGAATATTTTGATTTTTGTGAGGAATTTAAGACACAAGAAATAATTGAAATTCAAGAGAGATGTGAAGAGATTGGAGGGAAATGGAACTCTTATGAGGAACAAATATCCGTCCTTGAAAAAGAAGGATATTGTGATAGAGATTATAAATGTAGAGAAGATTATGATAACTCTAGTGAGAAATATTCAAGGAATGTTTTAGTTATTTCTATCCCTTTAGGAATTTTAATAATTGTTCTTGGAGCATATTTTTTTAGACTAGATTCTGTTGGTGCAGGTTTAATGGGAGGAGGTGTAGGAACCATTATATATGGTACTGGAGGATATTGGAGATATGCAGGAGATTTACTTAGATTTGCAATTTCATTAGCTGGATTAATTGCTTTAATCTGGTTTGCTTATTGGTTTAATAAGAAGAAAAAGTAATCTAACCTAACCATCTAACTTTTCCCGGGCGAGGCTCAAAGATTATCCCGTCTTCAATAAGTTTCTTAATCTCTTGATTAATTATCTCAGGAGAAGTTTCCTTTAAATCCATAATTATTTTATCAGTATCAATTCCTCCTTCACTTTCAGAATTTTTTACTAAATCTAATATCTTATCCTTTATCGCCACTATTTGTTGTTTTTCCATAGGAGGAGACTTTTCTATTCTCTCTTTTTCAAGTTCTAGTTTTCTAACTAATAGATATTTTGGGTTTTGTTCTTTAATTATTTCGGGGGAGATATATAATTCATTATTGAAATATCTTAAAACACCAATGACAATTACTGTTTCTCCCTGATTTATATTCTTAGATTTTTCAATATCATCCCCAAAGGCCTTTAATTTTATCTGTCCTGAACCATCATCCAAGGTTAAAAAAGAATATCTCTTTTCACCTTCACTATCATATTTATCTACAATATTTCCAATTATATTTATTCTAACTATTTTTTTATCTCCTAATTCTAAAAAAGTGAATTTTTCCTCATCAAATACTGGTTTTCCAATTAGTATATCTCCGATTCTAAATTTATACGCTATATTTCTTTTGAATTGTTGTTCAGGCATCTTTATTGTTTAATTTTACATTTTTATTTCTTAATATTCCTAATTGCTTCTCAAGATCTCTTATTTTCTTATCTCTAGAGTAATTTCCGGGATAATTACATCTTGTTTTTATTGATGGATTAAAGAATTTACATATTTCTTTTGCTTTTTCTTGATTAAAAAAGAGTTGCCCTCCTTTACTCCCAAAACTTGTCCTATATTCAGATAATAAACATCTTTTATAGTGCGGATTTTTTTTGTATAAGAATAGACTAAAAGAACCACA